>Ga0169931_10001704_pt1 | contig 36215 bp, 31 predicted proteins | sample Kivu_15m_20L_FD_129675 | JGI IMG/M metagenome (GOLD analysis project Ga0169931, IMG submission 129675) | Freshwater microbial communities from Lake Kivu, Western Province, Rwanda to study Microbial Dark Matter (Phase II) - Kivu_15m_20L... | ecosystem: Environmental > Aquatic > Freshwater > Lake...
AACACTTCGTGGGTCAGTAACACCTAAACCAAGGCTTCCGTCATTTGCTAAAGTGAATACTTCTCTTGAAAGATTTGAGGCACTTACTATATTGCTTCCATTGATTTGTTTTATATTCATTAAGACACTTCGAGGGTCTGTTACTCCTAAACCAAGGCTTCCGTCATTTGCTAAAGTGAATACTTCTCTTGAAAGATTTGAGGCACTTACTATATTGCTTCCATTGATTTGTTTTATATTCATTAAAACACTTCGAGGGTCTGTTACTCCTAAACCAAGGCTTCCATCATTTGCTAAAGTGAATACTTCTCTTGAAAGATTTGAGGCACTTACTATATTGCCATTACCTCTTTGTTGTATTAATAAAGAAGTTTTGTCACCATATCCTCCTATATGTACATTACAATGAACATATAAATCAGAATATAAATCTAAATTAAAATTATCCATGTCTAAATTAGAAGTTTTGCTCAATACAAATACATCATTATAAACATTAGAACTAATATAATCTTTTATATATAATAAATTATAATTGTCAAAATTTTTACTTGAACTTACATTAATTTCTACTCCATTACTTCCTGAAAAATTTAAATATATATTGGAAGCATTTATTTCATAATTTTTATAATAATTTGTATTAAGTAATTCAATTAAATTATTTCCATGAGCATCATAAATATTTCCTGTAATTCTTAAATCTTTACCAATATCTAAAGCACCAACAGCAACAATATCACCCCCTGTATATAAATTTCTTTTTTCGTCTATTCTAAGTGCTGTAAAATCATTTTCCAAAACATCATTATATTTTATTTCAAAAACTCCATCATAACTATATATATCATGTGTATTACGAAGAGATGTTTCATTATTTTCAATATTATTTATCAAAGATATATGTGGGTAATATTTAGTTTTATTATAATTTCTAATTCCTATATTAAATTTTTTATTAGCAATATTACTATATTCATTGACATAATCTTCTATTATTAACGTATTATTGCATGTATATCCTAAAATGTTAAAAGTATCTAAAAATACATTTGAGTTAAGTAAAATTAGTTCTTTTTTATCTGTGTCTATACTTTCATTTATAGAATAATTAGATGTTTTAATAATTATTTTATTATCTGTGATATTTGAAGATACACTAAATACTGGTGCGGTATTAAGAAGTTTTTCAATGTATATATTAGATGTATTGATATTTAAATAATTACTATGTATTGAATAATATTTTTCATCATAATTCAAATTTGAATTATATCTAATAATATTATTTGTAACTGTTTCCAAATATAAATTAGAATACCCTAAATAAGAATTTTCATTATTATCATCAATAAATATTTTACTTTTATGTATATCTCTATATAAAATATTAGTAATATGCTTGCTATTATCAAATGGTAGTAATGTAGTAATAATATTATTACTTACATTAATATAATTGCTATTATCTATAGTACTATTTGTTATAATATCATTTGAAATTTGAACATTATAATTAATTTTTAATGATTTTTTATATTTATTATTATATTGATAATTTATTTCCATATCACGATTAGCTAATATATATTGTATATTATGTGGTATATTTTCTTCTACATAATGCTCTTCAGATATTAAATCATCATTAACACCTTCAATAAGTTTCTTAGGCACTATTTCAATTATATTATTATAAATATTATTATTATATTTACTAACTTGAGATAAATATTCAGTAATTATATTATAATTATTATAATTATTGTATGATGTAATTACATTACTATAATTATTTTTATAAATAATATTACTATGAATAGTCGTATAGAATAGTTTAGATGATAATATATTATTTTTCTTTACTATAAAGTCTTCTTTTAAAATATCATCACTATTTATTTTATTATTATCAATATCTGTATCTGGAAATATATTTATACTTTGTGTTATTGAATTATTATATGTTTTAATAGTATTATTCCAATTTGATGATTTTAGCAATGAAATATTTTTATAATCAATATTAACTGAACCGCTATAAATATGGTCGTATGTATATCTATTTGCTATTGCTGTTGATACATTATTATATTCACTATTAATTACAAAGGTTGCACTATTTGTACTATTTAAATTAGTAATATTACTAAAATCTTCGTTGAACCCAAAGCGAGCTCCTCTTCTCAATTCATTATTTTTAAAAGTATCGATAGTAAATATATTTTTAATATTTGGGTCATAATTACTATAGTTTTTAACATCAACTCCTATACTAAATTTATTATTGTTATTGTAATCTCCGCCAGAAATATTATAATATATATCTTTTCCTCCTTCTGTATTTACTAAATTAATACTCGCCGGATAAGATTTATTAGTTATCTGCATTCCATATTTAGAATTTCCATCAATATGTAATAAAATATTGGAATTTTTATTATCACCTATACCGATATGTGCTACACTATTTATAATATCACCAGAAGCACTATTTGTATTAATAAATTTAAGAAAATTTTTATAACTTCCATTATTTAATATATTGAAGTCTAATATTGTATTTCTATTATTCTTATCATTACATGTACTAATCTCAATAGAACTTTTGATATTATTATTAATATCATCTTTGTCATAATAATAATAAAGATTGCTATTATAAATAGCAAGTTCTATTGTAGAATAACTAATATCGCTTTTTGAATATGTAATAAATTTAGATACTGGTTTTATACCACCTCCATTATTGGCATTTTTGACTATTAAAGGTATTTCATTATCAATGATTGGGTCTATTATAATATTATCTTTTGGTCTAAAAATATCAAATGATGTTATTATTTTATCGTTTGGTAGATTACTATACGCACTATTAAAAATATTACACGAAATATTATCTAAGTATTTTTCAACCTTTTTTAATTGAGAAGATACTCCCTTCATATTAAAATTAAAATTGCATCCATTAACATCTAATATATTGATATTACCATGTACAGATAGATCGCCATAAATAGTCATAGCAGATGTATCATCTTCTGTTAAATTTGGATTATTAACATCTATATGATACTTTGAATTGCTTGTATTATAATAAAATGACATACCATATGTTGTAGGTTCTATTGTTTTATCGGTATAACCTATTTGCAAAGGTCCTATACGTTTTTTATCTCTTGAATCCTTGTCATTATATTTATGATTTTTATATATAAACCATCTTTCTTTATTTCTATCTGAATTTATATCTCTATCATATTCACATATATCGATACCACTATAATCAGCATTATTATATTTACCTCCACCCATAGTTCCGCGATAAATACGAATAGTTGAGTAATTATAATCTGTTGTATTGATATTACGTATTTGCAAAGGTACTACATTGTCTTCATTTTTCCAACCTATTGATAAATAATTATTTGTATAATAACTTTTATCGTTGCTGGCACGCTTTAAAGTATCTATTAAAATATTATTTTGGAAATAGTAATCTGTATTAATACCTTTTTTAACATTTAGTCCTTTCATATCTATTGCTAACTCACCACTCTCAGCATAATTTATACAATATTTATCACATAATTTATCAAAAACATTAAAATAGTTTTTTTCTTTATTATAAATGAATGTTTTAGTCTTTTTATAATTATTATCAGCATATATATAATATTCTGCGGATGATATGTTTCCATTTATATCAAGAGCAAAATTAGAGTTTGGATTTAATTTATTAATTCCTACACAATTCTTTAATAATGATAGTGTAGGAAATATATTATAAATATTAGATGATAAATAGTTGTTTGGCAAAGATTTAATATCTGTTTCAGGATAAAAATATATATTATTTTTCTTTCCATTAATATAATTTGTATTAACTATTAAACTATTATCATTATAATCTAAACGTGATAATCTACCAATATTTGCTACAAAATTTTTATTTGCTGCAGTATTTTTAAGAGTTATATCAAATGTATTGCTTGTACTATTATCGCCTTTTACAATATTCAAAACTCCGTCAAAAGTATCATTTTGTTTAAGACCTAAACCTAATTTTTTAGGAAAATTAATATTACTATTAGCATCAAGTGAAGCAATATTGCTGCTAATGTACATTAATATAAAATTGCTTCCATTATTATTTATTGTTTTAGTATAACCTGTAAATGGGTCACTTAAATCTATAGGTAATAAGCGGCGATTGTTAATAAATATATCATTTTCTATATTAAGATTTAAATTATTAATTGATAAAAGATTAGTATTTTTAAAATTAACATTTTGATTGAATATAACTTCGCCATTAAATACGGAATCATTAACTACATTTAATGAATCAGTCTTTGTATTTTTTAAAATTTGTAAATTACTTCCTACATTTATATTTTGTGTATTAAGTAAATTACTAACATATAAATTATTATTAAATGAATAATTATTTCCTGTAAAAGAACCTTCATTTATTTGTGTAGCATTTAAAACACCAACCCCTGTATTTCTAATATATATATCATCTGTATTTTTATAAAGCCCTGAAACATAATCTTTAATTAAAATATTTTCAAAAGCAACTAAGCCTTTTACATCTAATCTTGCATAATCTTCAATTTCAGCGATATTTGTTTTATTATTTTGCATTGATTTTTTTTGATATATATATTTTGAACTAATATTTGTACCTATCCCTACATTATGATTAGCGTCTATGGTCATAGCTGGAATATTACTAGCTACATTATATATAGGTGTAGCACTATTTCCGTAAGATGAATTTATACTTTCTGCTGATTTACTTACATGAAATTCTAAAGGTACTCCTCTTGTTGTTGTAATAATAGCAGGCGATTCTTTATATCCACCAATAATGCCTATACACATTCTCACAGGTTCATCATAATCATTGTTAGTGTCATTTCTAATTGAAATATGCATATTTTCAAATTTACTATTTGGTGCTGTAACTATGTTTAAAGGATTTGTATTATTATAAGTATCTATTTCGCCACCGAACGTTACGTATCCTGGTGTATATAAATTTTTAATATTATAATTATTATAGCTATTATAATTATTAGCAAACTCAGTATTATAAATACTTGTTTTAAATGGTTGTGATAATGCTAACTCGTTTGTTTTAACTATAAATTCTTTAACTAAATTACATGTAATCGGATTAGCATTATCTAATATAATATTACTAATTTGTAGCCCAGAAGCTTTAATAATACCAGAACAATGTATATTTTTATCTACATATAAAGAGGTATCATGTGTTAAATTACAATTTGCCTGATTTCTCGATGTATTTATAGCAACGCCATTATCATTTACAATAAAATTCCATTTAGTATTTATTGTATCAGCGGTGTTTATACTATAAGTTTTTTCTCCAACAACTAAAAATTCTTTATATTTGTTAAGATCTAATCTATTTAAATTTTTAGCTTCATCTTCGTCATTAAGCTGTAACCCTATTCCAACTGAATCTATTTGAATAGAAGGGTTGTTTATATCATTAGCTAGATAACTCATATAATTATCTTACTCTATTTAAAAGAAAAATACATTTAATATTTATATATATATAAATATAAAAAATGATATATTATAATTAATATAAATTATAAAGATGAAAAGAATTGAGAATATTCATAATAAAACTATGGAAATTTGTATTGAAAATCAACCTTATAATAATAAAAATATATTATTACAAAAAGAAGATTTAAATAAATTGCTAAACGATAATGGTTTAAAAGATTTAGAAATAAAAAATATTAATTTATATCGCATAGCATTTGTTCATAAATCATATTGTACTATGAAAAATATTGATTTTGACAAAAGTAATATTAATTGTCCTCCTGATTGTTTACCTTTACAAGATATGTCTTATGAAAGATTAGAATTTTTAGGAGATTCTTTGCTAGGAATGATAGTTACTAATTATTTATATCTTAGATTTCCAGATCAAAACGAAGGGTTTCTATCTAAAATAAGAACAAAAATAGTAAATGGAAAGATGTTAGGATATTTATCAGATAAAATTGGTTTGCCTAAATTTGCTATAATTTCAAAACAGGTTGAGGACACCGGTGGTAGAAATAATTATAAGATTATGGAAGATATATTTGAAGCATTTCTAGGAGCTCTTTATTTAGATTTTCAAACAGAAGCTGATGAAGTAACTCTTCCAAAAAATATTAATTTAACTCCTATTAGCGGAGCGGGATATTATGTTGTTGAAAGTTGGATTATCTATATTATTGAAAACTATATAGATTTCTGCGAACTAATAAGAATTAAAAATAATTATAAGGATATGCTTGTATCTCATATGTTACATTATTTACAGGATGTTCCGCAATTTAAAGAATTAAATATTATTACAAAAGATAATATTAGAGTATTTACATATTGTATTAAAGATAAAAATGGTTCTATAATTGCCACCTCTACTGGAAATACAAAAAAAGAAGCAGAAAATAATGCGTCAAGAGAAGCGTTATTATATTATAATGTGAATATTCAAGAATATAAATCGTCTATATAAGAAAAACTATATATTTTATATTATAATGAATGATAATTCAATTTTGAATATAACTCATTTAGTTTTATCAGGTGGTGGTATGCACGGAGTAGTGTTTGTAGGTGCTTTAAGATATTTATATATAAATAACTTACATAAAAATGTAACACATATCGCAGGATGTTCTATAGGGTCATTTATAGGACTAATGTTCGCTTTTAAATTACAAATAGAAGAAATGGAAACTCTCATTTATAAAATAGTAAGCGATTATGATTTATGTAATGTTCCTATTAAAAATTATGTAAAATTAGTAACAGAATATGGAATATGTGATATGGAAAATTTAATAATTCATTTAAAAAACTTTATTAAATATAAATATCCTAATTTAGATGATAATGTAACATTTAAGGATATATCAAAGATATTTGGAATTAATTTATATATGTCTTCAACAAATATAAATTCATGTGAAAATAAAATTTTTTCTATTGAAAATACTCCTAATATATCTGTATTTGATGCGTGCTGTGCTTCAATGTGTATTCCACTATTATTTAAGCCAATATATATAGATGATTACTATTATGATGGAGCACTTACTAATAATTTTCCAATAAATATATTTGACGATGTTCCAAGTGATAATATAATAGGAATGGTATTACAAAAAGAAGAAAAAAAAATGCAGAAAGCAAAAAATATTAGTTTAATATATATATTAAAACAATTATTTAATATATTGAATAAATTAAGAGTTAAAGATGTATTGATAGCACAAATTAATAATAGTAAAATAAAAAATTTTTATTATCCTAAAAATTTACCTTTGGATAACACTATAAATATTAATTTTACTAGATTAGGTATGAAATTTGAACTAAATAAAGAACAAATAGATAGTATGATATTTGCTGGTTTTGAAAGTATGACAGAATATATAGAAGATAGATATGATAAGTATATTAAAAAAATAGATTTAGATATAATATTCTCCAGTACTCGAAGTATATAACATTATTTTAATTTAATCTTATTATTAATATAATAAGGTTTTTTATTGACTATATTAATATTTAATGGTTTTTTATCTGTAAATATATTATTTGGCATATTAAGTAATATATCTATCAATGTATTTGATATAATGTTTAAAAAATTATAATTTTGTAAATATTTATTATTATTATATGTATTAATAATAGTATTATTAAATTTAGTTATAAAAATTGAAAAATCATCAGATGGTAAATTTGGCGGTATATTAAGTTTTGATAACCATGAACCTCGATTAGTATTTTTATTAATAAATGCTGGTAATAATCTTAAATAATCTTCATAAATATCTATTGTGTTTGCATATATAATTTTCTTGGATAATCCAAAATCATATATATATATAGAATATTGACATGTTTTTAAATAATAGTGTTTTTTATTAATAATATAATGGTAATATTTATTATTATCTTTATTATCAATATTTGTATAATGATATAAAAAATTACCCCAATGACAATCTCTATGTATATATCCAAAATATTGAAATGTTAATATTGATAACATTATTTGTGAAAAAACATTATATAAGATATCATCATTAATAAAAAAATCTTTTTTTTTACATAAACTTTTTAAATCGCCATGTGCTAGTTCATTTAATAACATTATGTATTTTTTGTTATTAATTACATAGGGTAAATTATTATTAGAAACATTGTTACAATTTATTACTTTATAAGTAAGTATAAAATGTTTAGATAATTTTTTATTAATTATTATATCTGTAATCTTCTTGTTTAATTCACTTTCATTTGTATTTTTAAAATCTTGAACCATTAATTTTGCTGCTATAGGATATTTTCCTAATTCATTTTTAATTTTAGTAATATATATATATCCATATTTGCTGGAACTTCCAATACGTTTTTCAAGACTTATTATATTTTTAATAATATAATTATATGAATTTGTATTATAACTTTTAACCGAATTTAAACATTCATTATCACTAATATTTAATAATTTATCATTTATATTATTATAATAAAATATTCTATTTTCTAAATTATATTTTATATTTTTATTTTCAAAATATTTTTTAATATTTCTAATACCAATGTATTTATTTTTTTTATTATTTTTTATATATATATCTTTCGATTTTTTAGAAATATATTTAGAATCCATAGTGTTAGATAATTGTTTTGATAAATTACTAGCTGTTTTATATGAATCGTAAGAATTCATAATTCTTTTCTATTATAATGTATTATTCTAATATATTAGTATATTAGATTTATTAATGAATAATGATATAGAACCTTATATATTTGTAATTGATTTAGATGGTACAATAATAGGTAATTGTACATATCAATGTGATATATATAATATAATGGAAATGATGAAAATGTATAATAAAAAGGAATTAAATAAATATAAAATATCGTGCGAAAAATCATTAAATAATAGTTATAACAATAAATCGCTACTTATGAGACCGCATTTTTTCTATTTTATTCAATCTATGAAAAAATTATATCAAAGGTCTTATTTTTATATTTATACTGCTTCAGAAAAAAAATGGGCAAATAAGGAAATTGCGATAATTGAAAAAAATAATAATTTTAAATTCGACAGACCATTATTTACAAGAGATAATTGTATTTTAGACTATGATGGTAATATTAAAAAATCTATTGCTAAAATATTACCTCTTATTAAAAAAAATATAAAAACACCATCATCTTACGATATTAGAAAACATCTACTAATTATAGATAATAATCCTACATTTATAGATTATAAAGAAAATCTATTAATATGCCCTTCATATAATTATATAAAATTTAATAATTTAATTGATATATTTCCTGATGAAATAGATAATAGCTACATTAAAAATTATATAACTAAATTAACAAAAGAGCAAAGAATATGTAGAAAATATGATGGAGATAATTGTTTAGAGAAAATATATAAATGGTTGTATAAAAAATGCAAGAAAATTAATAAATATAATTCAAAGTATTTAAATGATACTTTTTGGAAAGACTTAGTAATACTAATAAAAAATTATAGCATAAGACATTATAATTCTAAAAATATAGAAATAATCCAAAAGAGTATTGCCAATAAGTAATAAAGAAATAGAAGTATAATAATTATATAATGATATATGTAAGTTTTGATATAGGTGTTAAAAATTTGGCATTATGTATAATTAAAAAAGATGATTTAACGAATAAGCTTGAAATAATTGAATGGCGTATAATATCTCTTGCAGAAAGCAAAAAGGAAATTAAAGGCATTGAAGATATTACAGAGAGAATTTATGTTGAAATGGATAATGTAATGGGCAAACTTAAACAGAATAATATAAATATCATAGATTATGTATTAATAGAAAATCAACCTTCAAATTTAAATGGTATTATGAAAACTATTCAGCATATTATATATGGATATTTCAGTTTAATTAAATATTGGGATAAGGAGGTTAATAATGTTATTTTAATAAATGCATCATTAAAAACTAAAAATCATAATTACATAATAAATATAGAGAAAAAAAGTGATGACCCTAAAAATAAAAAAGGATTTAGAAGGGAAAAATATAAGAATAATAAATTAATGAGTATAGAATTATGTAAAGAGTATATTAAAGATGATGAGATATTAAAAAAGATTTTTAATGAAAATAAGAAAAAGGATGATTTAAGCGATGCCTGTTTGCAAGCTGTATCATATATCAGGAGTACTACGAAGGATGATATTACTAATAAATATAATAAATTATATAGTAGTGGTATATTCTAATAATGAAGATAATTAAAAGGAAAAAACGACCTACAATATTAATAATATTGATGTATAGTAATCGCGCGTTGAATAATATAAGAAGGATAAACTTTAAAAAATCTATAAAAAATGCGAGATTATGTTGGATGCTATTATAGTATCTGGTTCTGATTATCGCATAATTGATAGGATGTCTCCTAAAGTTCCTGAGATAATATTTACACACTCTAACAAGATACATATATTAGCTATTTGTTATGGAATGCAATATATAGCTGTAAGATTTGGGAAGTTTTCTAATGTCCGAATGAGAGATGCGGGATATATTAAAAACTATGATAAGGCTTTGAGAATAAGATACCCTTTTGCTATTGCAAAAACTATATATAGATACAAGCATAATGATATAGTTATTAAAGTTGGTAAGAATATGGAAGCTGTAATGAAAAGAAAAGATATGATAGATATATTATATCATAAGAAGAGGGATATTTTAGGAATACAATTTCATCCTGAATATTATGTAAAATCTGGGAAATTATTTTTTGGTTCTTGGTTATCATGGCTTTCACTTAGGAATAGCTAATATATATATGAAAACTTATTTTTATTATAATGTAAAGAATGCGTATTAATACCTATTAAAATATTATAATAGATATATAAACATTTAATATCAAAATAAATATATAATATGGCTTTAATATCTACTCTAAATAATCAAAATGATGATTTAATAGAGATAAATAGAGATAGTTTTAATAACCAATCTTTTAATTTTAATATTCCACCACGCGATATATCTTCTAATAATTCTATAAATAATTCATTATTTAATAGACAAAAAATAAGCGATGATGTTATATCAATATCTTCAGCATGCTCATCTCGTGCTAGTTCTCCAGGTGGAAAACAAAATTATATAAAAAACATGAGTTCTATTTATAAAAATAAAGACAAGGTTGTTAAAGTAAATAGATTTAATAGTTACGACAATGGTGTAAATTATTCAAGTTCTAAAAATAAACGTGGTAATAATGGTAGTGTAAGTGGAGATAGTAGTGTAAGTGGTGAAAGTAATGAAAGTGATGAAAGTAATGAAAGCGGAGATAGTAATGAAAGCGGTGAAAGTGGTGAAAGCGGAAATAGTGGTGAAAGCGGAAATAGTGGTGAAAGCGGAGATAGTGGTGTAAGTGGTAGAAGTAGCAATTCTAATAGTGAAAGAGGGGGTGAATATGGAGAAAATAGAAAAAGTTCAAAAGGGTATAAAAATGAACAACAAAAATATTTAAGTCCAAAAGAGTTACTTAATTTAGAATTAAATGAAAAAAGAGAAATAATATATCAACTTGATAGATTAGAATCCAAGGGATTTAAAGTTCCTTTTAAATTTAATATGAATTCTGAAATTGAAGAGATGAGATCTGAATATAATAGAATTATAAGAGAAAAGGAACTTGATGGTAGTATCCGTTTTCAACAAAAAATGCTAATGGCTTTTATATCTGGTACGGAGTATTTAAATACCAGATATGATCCTCTATCAATTCGTCTCGATGGATGGTCAGAACAAGTAAATGAGAATATTAATGATTATGATGATATTTTCGAAGAATTGCATTATAAGTACAAAGCAAGTGGTAAAAAGATGGCTCCTGAACTAAGATTATTCTTATCACTTTCAGGAAGTGCTTTTATGTTTCATTTAACGAGTAGAATGTTTAAAGAACAACCTCTTCCTAATATTGAAAATGTATTAAAATCTAATCCTGAATTAATGAAACAATTTCAAAATGCTGCTGCTAAACAATATATAACAGGGAATACAGAACAACAAATGCCACAGATGTCACAAAATAGAGGTTCCGCAAATGAAGGAATGGGATTATTTAATATGGTTAGTAGTTTATTTGGGTCATTAAATAGCGAACCTCAACAAACAAGAATGCCAATGTATCAACAATCACCGCAAATGCAGAATTCTCAAAATCAAAGAATGCCCCCGCGATATAATGAACAACTAAATTCAAAAAAACCAGCTGAAGATATTGATAATATTATAAGAAATGTTCATAATAAAATATCAATAGATGACAATGACAATAATATCGAGACTTTATCAGTAAGCGATGAAGAAATTACATCAATTATAGAAGATACTGCTGATATTCAAATATTAAAAGCGAGAGGAAGACCTAAAAAGGCGGCACGTACTTTAAATATTTAATTATAATAAAAATAAAATATTAGTTAATTATGTTCTAATTTATTTTCTATTTTTTCTTAAATTAGTTATCTTTTTAGCTGATTTGGTTACAAAGCTAGCGACATCTTTAACAGAGCCTACTATTCTATCAGGTGTTTTTCTTAAAGATCTCATGGGATTACTTATAGTATCTTCAACTTCTTCTTCGAAATCTTCTATTTTATTTAATAGGTTGCTTAAAGTACTTAATAATATAGGTATTATTATTATAGTGAATAATAGAGTAAGGAATAAGAATAGAGATATCATGGTCCCTACGGATATTATATCTCTGCTTAAATCTTCCGAACATTTGCATTTCTCATTAGTTAAATATCTAACATAATCAAAAGCATAGTATATGTATACAACAAACATTAAGAAGAATATGAAAGTAGCAATTGAAAGTAATTGAACAACTACATATCCCATGCTTTTAGCAACGCTGTTTAGCGATATAAATGCGGTTATTAAGAAATATGCTAAAGCTATTATTGTGAAGTTTTTAATAAAATCTTTATTTGGGTGTTCTGAACATTCACAACCCATATTTTCTAATTTATAAATATAACTTAGGATTATTAATAATAATATAGCAAAAATTGCTTGAATTATTACACTACTATAAAAAGACAGGCTATTACTTTCTTTCATTATACTATTTCTTGCTCTATACTATTATATAGAAATAATTTTTTTTAATTTTATAATTCAAAAATATTATAAATTAAAAATTTTGTAGAATTATCAAACTTTTTATAATCAATAGTTTTTATTTTATCGATAATTTCTGTATATTTTTTAATACATAATATTTTATGTATTTGTTCCAATAATATATCTAATATATATTTATATACATCTGCGTTAATTATATAATTTATGTGATCGCAAATATTATTTAATAATATTATTATCTCATTTTCTTTATATTTAATCCATATTTTATTCATATTATGAATATTTTTTTTCCATTTAATATAATCACAATATAAATCATATTCATCATTTAGTAATAATAAATTATTATCATATATATATGTAGGCGGATCCCATTCTCTATTAGTTAAATAATTATCCCAATATATATTAATATTTGATGTTAAAAAATCTTTATCGAATAAATCTAAGAGTTCACTATATATATCATCATCATTTATTTTAATATAATTAATAATTATAGAAAAAATTTCATCTAATGTATCTTTGCTATTATCAATAATATCTTTTATCTTTTCATATATTAAAACTTTATTTTTATTAGATAATTTATTAAGATATCCTATTAAACTTCTTTTAGTTTCTGAAGTTTTTGTAAATTCAGGAATAATTATATGAACTCTATTTTTAATTTTTGGCTTGTTATATTTATCTTTATTATTAAATATTTTTTTAGCCCATATCATTTTAGGATCGTAATATGAATTAAAACAGCTATATGAGTTTTTAATATCAGCTACTTTTTCTAAAATATTACAAGGTATTTCTACGATATTATTATATTCCTTTTTAAATAGCTCTATATTAATTTTAATTATTTTTTCGCTCATTATATCTTAATAATATTAAATAATCTTATATAGTTAGGGCTATATATTTATGTTTATTTGAAAAAAAAAAATGAGTACATAATTTTATTTTTCTTAAAGTTTCAAAAGTTTTTATAAATTTCTAAATATTTTTTAATTATGTACTCATTTTTTATCTATAAAAACATATAAAGTAAATAATATACATAAGGCAAAAACACATAATATTAATAATATGCGTTCAATATTGGATAAATTAGAAGATATATATAATAATAATTTAGTATATAGAACAATAATAGTATGTCATGATACGGATAAATATAAAAAAATTTTAAATATGAATAATTACGATGTATTTATTATAGATAAATACGATAATAATATAGAATATGAAAAACTTGATGTTAGAATTTTACTAATAGACCATACTATTTTCATCGATTTTATAACATGCTATTACAATAATGAAAATATAAGTATTCCCTTTTATTCCTTAATATTATTTCATATTTGCGAAAAAACAAATAAACAATTAAAAATACAATATAAAAATATATCTAAAAATAATACACAATTAATATAATTATTATCTAATAATATTTTAGAAGTTTATATATATATTATATATGGCAAAATCAAAATCAACATACGCATATAATGAAATTACACTATTAATAGTTATAGTAGTATTTTTATTAATCTCTATATTAGTTCTTTCATATTATATTAATGGTAATAATTTTATTGAGAATTTTTCAGGGAATAAATCAATTGAATATTATTATATGAATGGATGTTCTCATTGTGAAAAATTTAACATTTCTGGAATTTGGGAAGAATTAAAAGAAAAATATGGAAAAAATATAAAATTTAATAAATATGAAAATAGAGAACATCCTGATAGAGTTGCAAAATATAATATTACTGGTTTTCCTACAATAATTATAACTAATAATGGTAATATTACTGAAGAATATGAAGGCAATAGAACAAAAGAAGATTTAGAAAAATTTATAAAAAGAAATATATAAATAATAACAATTTATATTATTAAGAATAACACATAATTTTTAATTATGGGTGCTGGATTAATGCAACTTGTATTAATTGGAAAAATATCACAATTTATTACTCAAAATCCACAAATTAATTATTATAAATATTCGCATAATAAACATACAAATTTCTCTATAGAACAAGTTAATATTACACCAGAAGGAAACGCTAATGCTGGTTTTATAAAAGGTGCAACACTTAATTTTAAAATTAGCAGATATTCCGATTTTTTATCAAATTTATTTTTCACATTTAAAATACCAGATATTTATTCAAATAATGAATATAGATTTAGATGGATTAATAATTTAGGTTATAATTATATAAAAGAAGCAAGATTTAAACTTGGTGGTGTAATAATTGAAACATTATATGGTGAATGGTTAAATATTTGGGATGAATTAACTAATAAAGAAGGGATTAAAAATAATAAATTAATAGGTAATATAGAAGAATTAGTTAATCCTTTCAATTTTGTTCCAAAATATACTATTATAAATAATCGCCTATATAACGTTACATATCCTATATCTATATATAGTTCTACTAATAATAACCCAAGTATAAAAGGAAGACAAATACAAGTTCCTTTGAACTTTTGGTTTACTAAAAATCCTTCTTTAGCATTACCCTTATTAAAGTTACAAAATATAGAAATATTACTTGAAATAGATATTATAGACAGAGGTTTTAATGGATTATATCAAATATGGAGTAATATTTTAAATATTTATGTTAGTCCTGATTTATATGAATTAGTACATTCTAAAAAAATAAGTATAGTTGATTTTGTAAGTCCTATAGATTCTAAATTTGATGTTAGAAATGAAATACTTTGCTCGTATGTATTTTTAGATAGTGTTGAAAGAAGTAAAATGTTATTAAATGCAAATAATATAGATTATATAATAAGTACTCCTAAAAGAACACATTTTTTATTTGATGCTGTAGAAAGAAATAAAACTATTGAAATAACTAATGCTTCTCATCATATTAAAGAATTAATATGGATTATTAGAAGAAATGATGTTGTTAATTATTTTAACGACTATATAAATTATACAGCAACACATGAATATACAGAAAATATGGGAATATTAGAAAATATAGAAATAAAATGGAATGGTATAATATCTCGTACAGATAATAATGCTGATTTTTATAATAATATTGTACCTTATAAATATCATACAAATATTCCTCGTACAGGATTATATTGCTATTCATTTTCATTATTTCCAGAGAAACAAATTAGTGCCGGTTCATACGATAATACCCTTGTAACTACATCATTATTTATAACTACGAAGGAAAATATAGCAAATAATAGTAAAGTAAAATATATACATGATATATTAGGCGAAAAAGGTATAGTTTACAATAAATTAGGTTTTGAAGTTATAATTTATGCTTTAGATGTTAATATATTAACAATATCAAATGGTACAGCAGCTTTTAAATATAGTTAAAATTTATTAAAATTTATTTTTATATTCTTTATAATTATAAGAAATATGGATTTATTTACTATTATAATTATAATAGTTTTTATATTTATCATTAAATATTTGATAGATACTATAAATTCTTTGAGTAAGGAGATAAGAGAAATTAAAGAAAAATGCATTATTGAAAAGAATACTACTTTTGAAAAAAAAACTAATATGAGTTTGCCTATAAACACAAATGATATAATAAAGGGTATAACATATTTTAAAAATTATGTAGATGAAAAAAAGTAAATATATATAAATAATATAAGCATTTATAATTAAATATGCCTCGTAAAAATAAAAAGAATGATGATAAATCTACAATAGAAAAAAAGAAGGGTTTGATGAATACTATTGTTAAAGATGTCATTTTAGTTGAAAATGAAGATATTATTTTACAATTACCTATATCTGCTAATGATATAACTAAAATAAATATAAATGAAGAAACATTGGATGTTCCTAAACCATATGAACCAGATTGTTATTATATTAATGAAACGAATATATATAATACAATTCAAGATAATTTTATTAATGTAAAAGATGATGATAATAATTATTGTAATAGACAATTAAGCGATTATAAAGAAGGTAATATTGAAAATTTAACATGTGGGGGGTTATACTATAAAGAAAAGAATGATAGTGAAAATATTATAAAATCTACTAATAATTGTTATTGGTGTTGTCACGATATTAAAGATAGAATTTATGGTATGCCATATAAGTATAATATAACTTCAAATACTTATATATTATTTGGAAATTTTTGCTCACTTGAATGTGCTAACGCTTATAATTTTTCATCTCATTGTGGAAGTGACAAAGTATGGGAAATAAATAGTCTTATACAAATGTTAAGTAAACATTATGGTCATACAAAACCTATTCGCCCAGCACCTTCAAGATTTTTATTAAATATATTTAATGGACCTTTGACTATTGAAGAATTTAGAAAAGGACATTTAACAAATGATAAAACTCATTTACTTAATCTTCCACCTATGATTTCTACATCATATAATTATGAAATAGTAAATACATCATATCTTAAAAATATCACAGATAATATGAATAATAAAATTGAGACTAAAAAATATAAAAAATGATATAAGAATATTATAATAATTATTATTGTGACATAAATGGCATTAGAAGAAAATATATATTTTTCACCATATCGTGTATCAACTATTACTTGTAACGCAAATATAGGTGAAAATATTAATTTAAATTTGAAAATATTATTTGATAATATTCTAATTATTAATAATAATGAAGATAATGGTATAGTATGGGTTCAATATATGAAAGAAGGGGAAGAATTATCGAGGGGTGTATATCCTAAAAAAAAGCGAAAAAGTAAAAAAAATAAAATGAAAAAAAATAGATTTGATAACCAAGTAACAATTATTTGTAAAAATAATGGATATATGCCAAATATTAAAATATTTAAAAATGGAAATATTCAGTTGACTGGTATTAAAAATACAACTGATACAGAAGTTATAGTTAATCATATTATATATAATATCAAAAATATATATAATAATATTGATAAAAATATTATTAATAATCGAGAAGATAATTATGAATTAAACTTAAAATATCAAAATTTCAAAATTAGAATGATTAATACAGATTTTAAACTATATTGTGATAGTAATTTTAACGTAGGGTTTGGTTTAAAAAGGAAAGAGATCCATAAATTGCTAATTAGTAATTTATATAATAATAAATGTTCTTTTCAACCAGGTATATATCAAGGAGTTAAATTAGAATATTTTTGGAATAAATGTAATCCTCTTAAGAATGGTATTTGTTCATGTCCTAAACAATGTTATGGAAAAGGGAAAGGAGAAAAAATAAATGAATGTAAAAAAGTTACAGGAGCTCTATTTGAAAGTGGAAGTATTTTAATTACAGGAGGAGTTTCTTTTGAACAAGTTGATGAAACATATAATTATATATGCAATTTTCTAAGAAATCATAAAGATATTATTAAAAAAATACAACCATTTGCTATCTGTCTTAATGATAACAACCAAGAACATATCTAAAATATCCACAATATCCTGTATACTATTAGCTTAACTATTATCTAAAAATATCTAAAAATTAATATGACAACTAAAATTATAATTATCCTCTATATCACTTGATGTATATTTTTTATATTTATTTGTATTTAAAGTATTGTTTCCTGGTCTATTGCCAGATGGTATGTGATGGCTCGCATAAAAATGCGAGGCATATACTACAGCATCTGGTTCAGCGGGTGGTGTTTTATAACTATTCCCCCATGGTTTTTTATTAAATAAAACGTCTCCTGTATATAAGCCAGCATTTTTTTGTACAGGTTGTACAAAAATATCATCAGTTTCTAAAACAGCATAATCTAATTCTTTTTTCATTATTCTATTATATTAAATAGATAATTTTATATAAGGGTTGTATGTCATATAATATTATTAAATAAATAATGGCATCCAAATCATCAAAAAAAAGAAAAGAAGCTGATTTTCTAAATGATGGTTTATCAAGCGATAATATTAAAAATATTGTCCAAGAAATTATGTTATATATGACAGAAAATAAAGGTAAATGTTCTTCCCACGAAGAACTTTTGAATAAAATGAAACAAGTTATAGATGGAATAACTTTTTTTGAAGAACGTTATCCTATGTTATACGCAATGGTTACAAAAGAAGAGGGTTTTGATTATGAAAGTTTAGAATATTTTCTAAATATGAGAAATAAAATTATTAAAAACGAATTATCTGTAGAAGAAGCTTCTAAAGAAGTGGGACAAGTATGGTTTGATAAATATTGTAAAATTCCTAAAAAAGATTAAATATTTATATTAAATAATTTTTATTTTTATAATATAATATCTAAAATATATTAAGATGCTAATTGAACTTTTTTTAATTTCTATTTTTATAGGAATTAGTATTGGAATTATTGGCGGAGGAGGAAGTATTTTATTTATTCCCGTATTGATGTATTATAATTTATCATTTAAACAAGCAGTGGCGATAACACTGTTTTTAAATAGTATTCCTAACGCATTACCTGGATTATATTTTTATTATGAAAAAGGATTTTTTAATTTTAAAATTGCAAGTGTCGTAGCAGCTGGTTCTATATTAGGAATAATAATAGGAGCATATATTTTAACACATAATTATATTGATATAAAAATATTATATAGAATATATACTTTTATATTATTATTAATAACATTATATATGTTTTATTATTATTGTTAATTTCATTATTTTACCATAAAAAAATAAAAATTGATATAAACAATTAAATATATATATTTTTTAACAAAGCATCTTATATCATGAACGGCGAACAGCTAAATTATAATGTCCCCCCTCAATCTCTTAAAGATTTAATTCTTATCACATATAATACTTATGATAATAAAGTTACATATGCTAATAATTTAATTTCTGTACTTAAAAAAAATCACTTTTGGCCCAATATTAAAGTTAAGAAATTTAAAAATAACGATGATCTTGTTCTACTTCACAATAATTATAAAATGGGAAATGTTTTAGAATATAAAAATCTATATGAAGAATGTCGTAGTATTGTGTTAGATTTTACTTTATCTTGTAATAACAATATTGTTGTAACATATGCTAATTCTATTCCTCGTAGAATTAGTTATGATGAATATGTAAAAAATCTATATAATGAAACTGATAAATATTATGAAGCATATGATGGTACTATTATTACAATTTATTATTATAAAGATAAGTGGTATTTTGGAACTTCAAGTTGTCCTGATGCTAATAGTTCAAAATTCTCCCACCCAGTATTGACGCACGGAGCTATGTTTGATGAAGTACTATATAAAATGTATAATAAACATCCTGATATTTCAGCAAATTTAGTAGGAACATATGAGGAAATTTCTATAAAACTACGTGAAATGTTCGTTTCTAATTTGAATAAGGAACATGCTTATGAATTTGTTCTAATTCATTGTGAAAATAAACATATTATCGATTATACAAGCATATTAGGAGAAAACTATAAAGAGCTTGTTCATATTAATACTAAAAACAGAATTACATTAGAAGAGTATGATATTAATAGCTCATCTATTCAAGATTTGTTTAATCTTGGTGTTAAGTATCCATCATTCTTTGAAAATATTGCTGGAGCTTACAATTATATTAATACCAATTTGAGCTATGGTATTATTATTAAAAAGAGTACAGGTGAAGGATTAACAAAACTATTCAAAATTTCTTCAGATTATATTAATCACAGAGAGGAAACAGACCCTTGTAACCCAAATGTATGGATGAATATTTTAGAAGTATATATGAAAAATAAACAAAATTATACTATTAAAGATTATATCGCAACTTATAATCCTAATATTCATTTGCCTATAGATAATAATGGGAAAGAAATTGACCCAACATATCTTGTTCATACTATTATTTCTACTATCAAAGATAATTTATATAATTATTATAAGTCAACAACAACATATAATCCTACATACAAAAGATACAAAATGAATAGAGAGTTGGACAAACAATATGCTCCTATTATTCAATATCATTTGGCTCAATTGAGAAATCTTCAAACAAATATATTTAGTAATAAACTTATTACTTGTTCTAATATTTACTATTATTTGTGTCAATGTAACGATGTTAAAAATATTAAAACATTAATTCAATTCTTCGCATCTAATCCTATTAATGAAATGCAACCGAGAACTTCAATGTGTTTTGCGATTATGAATAGTCTAATTTCATAAATATTTATAAAATATATTAATAATAATAGAAAGATATAGAAGTATTTATAAAATATGTCAAGTTATTCAACTCAAGCATGGGTTTATTTATTAATAACTATGATATTAACTATAGTATGTATATCACTTAATATATATATTCAAGGCATAGGTTTATATTTAGTATTATATATACTTTTTTTAATTATGATATTTATAACAGCTTATAATATAACCTGTTTGACAAAAGGAGAATGTCATACTTGGGGATGGATAATATCTTTATTATCCTTAATACCTATTATATTAGTAACAATTATGTTAATTATTTTAGCAATGACTAAACAATAAATCGCCTTTTATTTTGTATATTTATAAATATACATTAAAAAAAATATTTTATTTTTTATAATATCATAATACCTAAGTAATATAATATAGTAATATCATCCAAATACAGATTCGCCATTATAATAAATATATAAAAAACCATCGCCATGTTTCATTTCATGATATATACTTCCTATAGTTGCTGATGTAGATGGTAAAACATTATTAATAAATATAAATATTGCTTTATCTGGAGGTAATCTAATTCTTTGTCTTATTATAGATATAAATTGACCTATTGTTAAATCGCATGGAACGAGATATTTTTTTTTATCTATAATATTTAAATTACATCCTTTAGCTCTTTCGACCATTACAGGTACTCTTTCTGGATATTTTTCTCTAACTCTATTTGTTTCTATCAATTTTCTTTCAAAATCAGTACTCATATAATCTATAAATATATTATATAAATAAACTTAATATCTAATATTATTTTTATTTTCAAACCAAGTTTTAAAAACTTCTTTAGCAATTTTATTATCATGTGATATCATTGGGATTTTTCTATCTCCAATCTCTTTTTTAATTTCATCATATATAAATTGATCATCAAATCCAATATTTGCTGCATCTTCTCTTCCATTAGCATAGTGAATATTATCTAATCTCGCCCAATAGCAAGCTGATAAACACATTGGACAAGGTTCACAACTTGTATAAATAGTACATCCTTCTAAATTAAAATTTTCCATATTTTGGCAAGCTCTTCTAATAGCTACTATTTCAGCATGTGCTGTTGGATCATTTATTAAAGTTACTTCATTATGACCTTCTCCAATTATAATTCCATTTTTATCTACTATTACAGCACCAAATGGACCACCTTTACTAATAGCAGATAATTGAATTGCTCTATCCATAATTATATATTATGCAACATATATTTATATAATTACTTTAGTTTGTTGATGTATCTTCAATTATCCAATTATCAATACAATTTGATAAATTTTTATCATTATTATTATCTTCACATATTGGTTCATCTTTTATTTCTGTACTTCCAAAAATTATAATAGGTGTTTCTTTGCTTAAATTAATAAATCTAACAATATCAGCAAACATAATAAATATTATTTTAATTATATATAAATATAAATAGTATATATTTATATATATTTTATTAAATGATATCAATTGATATTATGGGAGGGTTAGGAAATCAATTATTTCAAATAATGACAATTATTGCTTATTCAATGAAATATAATAACCCTTTTGTAATAGAAAGAAAATCCTCGAGCCCTGGTTGTTCTTTCAGAAATGTTTATTGGAATAATTTTTTAAGTAAGTTAGATAAGTACTTAATTGATTATCCTATAAATTTACCTGTGTATAAAGAAAAATCACCACTATATAATGAATTACCTAATATTTCAAGAACTGAAAATATTAAATTATCTGGATATTTTCAATCTTATAAATATTTCAATTCTTATAAAAATGAAATATTAAATATCATTGATTATGATAATATAAAAAATAATTTAACAAATAAAATTAAAACGAATGTAATAAATCCCTCTGAAATGATTTCATTACATTTTAGAATTGGTGATATTATTAAAGTTCATAATGTTAATAATATTATAATTCATGTAGATTATTATATAAATGCTATTAAATATATTGAGAAAAAAACAAAAAAATCTAATATTAAATTTCTCTATTTTTGTGAAAAAGAAGATAATGATTATGTATTGAATACATATATTATCCCTTTAAAGAAGCTTTTTCCAAATAGTTCATATTATAAGGCAGATGATAACATAGAAGATTGGGAACAAATTATATTAATGAGCTTATGTGAGCATCATATTATAGCTAATAGTACTTTTAGTTGGTGGGGTGCATATTTATCAACTTACAATATTAATAAAATAGTTTGTTATCCTGATAAATGGCATCATTCTAAGTTAATAACATATAGTAATGTTGATTTATTTCCAGAGAATTGGACTATGTGCGAAAGTATTTCATACTTATTAGAAAATGTTTACTATATTAATTTAAAAGATTATGAAGATAGAAGAATAAATACAGAGAATGAGCTAAAAAGAATGCATTGGAAATATGAAAGATTTGAAGCATTTAAAGCAGAAGATGGAAGATTAGGTTGTTGTATTAGCCATTTAAAGGTTATAGAAATGGCTAAAGAAAAAAATTTAGATTATGTTGTAGTTGTTGAAGATGACATATTATTTACAGAACCTGATAAATATAATAATATGCTCACTGATTTTAAAAATTATATTAAATTAAATAATATGACTTTTGATGTTTTATTATTTGCTGCTTCAATTAATACAGGTGGTGTAACACCCATAACTAATAATATATATAAAGCTACAGCATGTTTTACAACAACAGGTTATATAGTTAATAGACATTACTATGATAAATTAATAGATAATTTTAAAGAAGCAGTTGGATTATTAATAACTAATGGTGAAACTGATATTGGATGTATAGATGTTAATTGGATAAAATTACAAAAGATAGATAATTGGTATATATTATTTCCAAGAACTGTTAATCAAAGACCTTCATATAGTACTATTCAAAAAAATAATGTAAATTATTCATCTATGCTTTTAGATAATTTATAAATAAATACTTTTTCTTAGTTTAATATAAAAAATGATTATTAATATTTAATTATATTATACTACTAATATTAATATGTGCAATTGTAAAAAATCAATGCATTTCAGAAATACTTGTTGGATAAAGACAGAAGGATATAAAAAATGTCCTATGCTTTATTGTAATACATTATTGAGAATTTATGAAGATTATAAGTTAAATAACAAAATACATAATCAAGGATTTAATAGTATTAAGGAATATATAATGGATACATGTGATTTTAATCACAATGATTGGAAACATATTAAAGAACTATATGATAAAGATAATACAATTTATAATAAAAATGAAAAACTTTTAATTCAAAATAGTGTCCCATTTCACTATACACCTGATAGTTGCAATATCAATCTAAAATGGTTACATTAGTGGTTACTTTAATAATTATATTAAACTTATATAAAATATTAAACCAATTATATATATATATAATGGCACATCTTTTTACAAATCATGATAAATATCATATACATAAAACATTAGGTTTTTTAGCAGTTTTTAATTTTATTTTACGTTTTTATTACGCCATAGTATATGGTACATCATTTCCAGAATTTGAAAATAAATTTTTTTCATGTTCTATGGTATTAATACATGGTTTATTACCAATTGCTTCTTTATCAATACATTTACCAGAAAAAAGAAATTTTACAAGTCCTATGATATGGCGTGAATTTAGGTTACATTCTATATTATTTTCTTGTAGACATGTTATTTTAACAATAATAACATTACTAGAATTATGGCCTACGCAATTAGATTATTTTAAAAATAAATATATATTAGCTTTATTATCTGAATCTCTTATAAAATATATATTTATAATAAGTTGTATTAAAATAGCAAGCATAATAACAGAAAAATATGGAGATATTGAGAAAAGAACTACAAATGCTATGCCTTATCCAGAAAATTTAAATGATTATCAAATAAAAAATATAAAATATGAATATGCTAAAAAACAATTTGGCGCGACAATAATGGCTGTATTCTCAGGTAATCTTTCACCTACATTAAACTTTGCTCCATTATATGCAATTCAATCAGCAGCTTTCATGATGACTCTTGTAAGAAAAGGTAAATGTAACTCTTCACATTATCATATAATATATGCTTTAACTTTAATATATCCATTATATCTTTATCATGTAATATTAAGAAAATTTTATTCACAATTTGCTGATTTTGCTATATGTTATTTGTATATTTTTGCTTATAATATGCGTATAAATAAAGGATGGGATAGTAAAAAAATATGGGCAATAGTTGTTCCTGGAGTAGTTTTTACTTTAAATGTTCTTCCAAATATAGAAAACAAAATAATAGTAGAAAATAGTATAACAATATTTTTACGTTATTATTGTAGTTTTTATTTAATGTACAAAGAGGCTATATTTGATTATAACGTTTATAGACCATTATTTCTATTTAGTTGATTATTATATCTAGTTTGTTAGATATAGTATCATCTTATCTCTTTCTTCAATCGTAAGACATCCTATATATCTATTTATATGACTATTACAATTATCATTATTATTTATAATTAATGATAATAGATATATATATTTTTTCTCTTTAAGACAAAATGCTTTAATTCTTCTTAATCTTTTGTAACTTATCTCAGATATACCATATATAATAGGACAATAATCATTAATAAAATACTGAATATCTTCTTTTAATTCAAACTTATTGTTATAAAGATTTAATAATTTCTCTTTGATAATTACATAATTTCTAATGTCTTCTAATAATGTTTGCATTTTGTCAATAAATAAAATAGATATTGACAAAATATCATTTTTTATATGAATTATAAAAAATAGAACATAATTTAAAATATTTAGAAATTTCAAAAAAGTTTTTTGAATACATGATAGATTGCTCCTTCACTTGTATCTAAAATTTTAGGAATTGTATCTTAAAAATTAATATATATAATTATTGATTTCTTCTGCATAATGTTTAAACAATTCAACATACTCGTCTTTTGTAACATGTTCACCATCATTATTCCAAAACCATTGATATATTCTATTATAATTATTAAAATGTATTGCAGGTTTAATATATTGATAGTAATCTTCTTCTTCTTCATCTTCTAATTTGATACAATAAGGAGGTATATAATTATGTAATAATTTCCCATCATTAAATAACTTACATATTCTAAATAACATAGTATTAGAAGTCAAATCAGTTGAACCTGTAGCAAATAAACCTGTCGGTTCCATATCAGCAGGAATAGAGCATAAATCATATATAATATGTTCTACTCCACCTATTTCTCGAGAGATATATATATTATAAAATTTAAGTTTATCAATTCCATTAAATGAACTACCTGAATATTCGTCGTTATCAATTTCTTCTAATTCATAATTTATCTTTAACATAGTATCGTTTCTATGTTTTATAAATACTGGTCTTTCTATATTTGGGTCTATTATTCTCATTACTTTCATTAACTCCTCTATATGTTCTTCTGTGTATATTGATTTAGTTACTGGATTTATAAAATATTCTTTTTCATTTATACATTTAACTAAATAATTGTATAGTTTAGGTGCATATATACATTCTGTTCTATATTTTTTAGTCCCTTTAATATAAACCTTAAGTCTTACCATAAGTTGTAATTTAGCTAAAGGATAATTTTCATCGTCTAATTCTTCATTTGTTAGTATATCTATACTTTCGCTACATTTATCAGCTAACTCTGAATAATCATATAAAACATTATCAACTATTTGTTGTTTATTCATATGAAGTAATTCATTATCTCTAATTATTTTTTTTGAAGCACTTGTAGGTGATGATGAATTACCAAAATATTTTTTAAGCTCTAAATAAGACATGTTTTTAATCTTATTATATTCTTGAATAGAAGATAAAGCCTTTTCGTATTTTTTTTTAAATTTTTTTACGACAAAATCTTTAATATGTATAGGGTCTATTTCTTTACCTATAGTATGTTCTTTTCCCCAAGGTAGAGTTATTATTGGTTTTTCTGGAGGCTTAGGACTACTACCTGTTTTTGTTTCTTCATATAATGTTAAATTATCATGATATTTTTTCCTCTGAGTTTCATATTTATCCTTTTCTTTTTTAAATTTTTTATATTGAGCATTATTTAGATACTTTAAATTCTCTTTAGGTTTAAAAGTTGTTAAATCTATTAATTGTGAATATAGAGGTTTTTTAATTTCCTTCAATTTATTTTCATATATTTCAAAATAGTCTTCAAGAGGATCTTTAATAGGTAAATATTTTTTATCCTCAATATTTTCTATCAAACCTGATTTAGGATCATAAATATCTGAAACGTCTTTATATATTAACATATGATTATCATATATATCTAATGCGTCAATAATCCATTGTGGTGTATTAGATTTTCTCTTTAATTTAATAAAATAGTCAATTATAGTTTCTCCATTTGATAACATATTATATTTCAAAAAATATTTAAATATATTAATATTAACATTTTCATCTTCTATTTTTTTCATTATTTTATCAAATCCATATTCGCCTATATAATCTTTGTATATTAATGATTCAATTAACAATTTGTTATAATCTTCAAATAATTCCTTGATATTATCTAAATTTTTTATTCTACTATTATTAGTAAATCTATTTCTAAGTAATTCTATTTCAGTTTCCAAAATAGTTTGTTTAGATTGAATATCAATTATATCTTCTGTAAGAAATTCGCAAATAATCAGAATTTTACTATTATATTTAAATAATGTTTTATAATCTGGTACGTTTTGTTTAAGATATTTATAATAATTTAAATCAATATCAGTAAATAATATATGATTTGATGGTAATTTAAATCGAATGTTATTATCTGGGATATTATTTTTTTTTAAAATATTAAAAGCTTTTACATAAATATTATAATATATATCACTTGAAGGAAGTAAAGTTGTTCCATCATATGGATTTATTTCAGGATTAGAAATCCATCTTTCGACATCTTCTATTTTAGTAAATTTTTTCATATTTTTTAAATCGTTTAAAGATACATTTTGGCTTTCAGGGATACCTGTAAAATCATATTCTTCAAATTTATCAATATTTTCCATAATCCAAATTAAAATAAAATTATATGTTTCACCATCTATTTTTATTTTAGTTATTGATTTTAAAAATAAATTAGGTATTTTTCCATCTTTTTGATTTTCTGGTTTTTTTATTTCATCTAACCATTTAATAATTCTATTATTATCTAAAAAAAATTCATCTAAAGCTTTATGAATATTTTTTTCATTCAATAAAGACATATATTTAAAACTATTCTAATATATAAATATATTAGAATAAAAAAAATATCAATCTTGTCAATCTCAATAACATTAATATATTTTTAATTATAATGATAATTATTAATTTCTTCAGCATAACGTTTAAACATTTCTATAAATTCGTCTTTTGATTTTAAGAACTTATCATCATAAATCCAATCATCTATATTTTTATACTTATTAAAATGTATTAATGGTTTAATATATTGATAGTAAAATTCGACATCATCTTGTATTGGGATAAAATAAGGTGGCGTATAAGTATGCAGTAATTTACCATCATTAAATAATTTAAATATTCTAACTAACATAGTATAAGACGATAAATCAGCTGAACCTGTTGCAAAACTACCTGTTGGTTCTATATCGGCAGGAATTACACATATATTATATACGTTATATTCCTTATCACCAATCTTACGCGTAAGATATATATTATAAAATCTTATAATACTTCCAGAAGATTCTTCAAAATTATCATTAATTTCAATTATAGAATATTTTATTTTTAACATAGTATCATTTCTATGTTTTATGAATACAGGTCTTTCTATATTAGGATCTATTATTCTCATTACCTTCATTAACTCCTCTATATGTTCTTCTGTATATCTTGATTTTGTTACTGGATTTACAAAATACTCTTTATTATTTATACATTTTATTAAATAATTATAGAGTTTAGGAGCATATATACATTCTGTTCTATATTTTGTAGTGCCTGGAATATAAACTTTAAGCCTTACCATAAGTTGTAATTTAGCCAAAGGATAATTTTCATTATCTAATTCTTCATTTGTTAATACATCTATACTTTCACTACATTTATCATCTAATCCAGAATAATCATATAATACATTTTCCACTATTTCTTCCTTAGTCATATGAAGTAATTTATTATCTTTAATTATTCTTTTTGAAGTACTTGAAGATGATGATGAATTACCAAAATATTTTTTAAGCTCTAAATAAGACATATTTTTAATCTTATTATATTCTTCAATAACAGGTAAAGCTTTTTGATACTCTATATTAAAAGTTTTTAACGTATTATCTTTAATATGTATAGGATCTAAATATTTACCGATTACATGTTTTTTTCCATTAGAAAGTTCAAATATAGGTTTTTCAGGTGGCTTCGGACTACTATCTTTTTTTGTTGTAGTTCCATCTTTTTTAAGAGATTCTTGATACATTTTATAAGATTTTTCATCATATAGTTTTTTTTCAATATCATATTTATCTTTTATTTTTTTAAATTTAGAATATTCTACATCATTTAAATAAAATTTAACTTCTTTAGCTTTAAATGTAGTAAAATCAATTAATTGTGAATATATAGGGTTTTTTATTTTTTTTAATTTTTTTTCAAAATCTTCAAAGAAATTTTCTAATGGATCTACTATAGGAAGTAATTGTTTATCTTCATAATTTTCTATTATACCAGATTCAGGATTAAAGCATTTATCTATTTCTTTATAAAGTGCCTTATAATCATTAATTAGCTTTAAAGCACATGATAACCATTGAGGCGGATTAGGTTTTTTTAATCTATTTATAAAATACTTAATTATTTTTTCTCCATTATTCATATTATTATTTTCTAAAAATTTTATAAAATAATAAACAGGATTATTTATATTATTAAGTTCAATAGTATTCATGATATCAGGATATGTGTGATACATCATAAAATCTTTTGAAAAAAAAGCATTTATCAACCCCTTATTATATTTATCAAATAAGCTTTTAATTATAAATAAATTACTTTTAGTTTCAGTAGATTTAATAACATTATTACTAAATATATTTTTAATTATTTCAATTTCAATTTCTAATATTGTTCCATTTATATCAATACCATCAATATACTCTGATAAAAACTCGCATATTCGTAATTCGAATATTTTATTATTATATAATTCTTTATAATTAAGATTTTTATTTTTAATAAAATTATAATGAACTAAATCTATATTTTGAAATAATAAATGTGCTTTTGGTAAATATTCTAATATAACTTCATTATCATCATATTTTTCCTCAAGAATATCATAAGCTTTTGCATATATAGCTTGATATTCTTTACTTATAAAAGACATTTTTGTACCATCTATTGGATTTATATCAGGAGTAATAGCCCATCTTTCAACATCAGCAATTATATTAAATGATGAAGTATATATAGCTTTTTCATCACTTGATACAGATTTGCGAGAAGACATATATATTCTAATATATTAATATATATAATATATTAACTAAAAAAAATATTATAAATCCCTATAACAATAATTTATTTTTTTAATTATAATGATAATTATTAATTTCTTGAGCATAATGTTTAAACATTTCTATAAAATCTTCTTTAGTTCTTTCATCTCCATTATCTTCAAAAATCCAATTATTAATAGTTTTATATCTATTAAAATGTATTTGAAGTTTTACATATTTTATATAATCATTATTCAATGTTATATAATATGGGGGGACATAATTATGTAATAATTTACCATCATTAAATAATTTAAATATTCTAACTAACATAGTATAAGATGATAAATCAGCAGAACCTGTAGCAAAACTACCTGTTGGTTCTATATCTGCGGGTATAGTACATATATCAAAAATACGATATTCTACACCTCCTATTACACGAGACAAATATATAGTATAAAAATTTATAATACCAGAAAATGATGAATGAAAATCGTAATCACGAGCAATACACTCTCTTGTATCATAATTAATCTTTAATAATGTATCATTTTTATGTTTTATGAATACAGGTCTTTCTATATTAGGATCTATTATTCTCATTACCTTCATTAATTCCTCTATATGTTCTTCTGTATATCTTGATTTTGTTACTGGATTTATGAAATACTCTTTATTATTTATACATTTTATTAAATAATTATAGAGTTTTGGTGCATATATACATTCTGTTCTATATTTTGTAGTTCCTGGAATATAAACTTTAAGCCTTACCATAAGTTGTAATTTAGCCAAAGGATAATTTTCATCATCTAATTCTTCATTTGTTAATATATCTATGCTTTCACTACATTTATCGGCTAATCCTGAATAATCGTATAAAACATTATCTACTATTTCTTGCTTAGTCATGCGGAGCAATTCATTTTCATCAATCAATCTTGTTTCAGCACTTGTAGGAGAATGTCCCATACGTTTTTTTAATTCCTTGTATGACAAATTTTTAATAATATTATATTCGTCAATTATAGGTTCCACCTTTGCATATTCTTCGCGAAAACTCAAAAGAACTTTATCATCTATATGAATAGGATCTAATTGTTTTCCTATAGTATGTACAACACCCCATGGAAGAGTTATTTTGGGTTTTTCAGGAGGCTTAGGAGAACTGCCGCGCTTATTTTTATCATATGATTCTCTAATATCTTTATAGTTTTCCCATAAATCATTATATTTTTCTTTCTCTTTTTTAAATTCAGCATATTCTGCATTATTTAAAAACTTTAAATTCTCCTTAGGTTTAAAAGTTGTTAAATCAATTAATTGTGAATACATAGGTTTTTTAATTTCTTCTAATTTTTTTTCAAATTCTTCATAAAAATCATCTAATGGATCTTTTATAGGGAGGAGTTTCTTATCTTCATAATTTTCTATTATACCTGAATTAGGATCAAAACATTTATCTATATCTATAAATATTGCTTCACAAGATTCAAATAATTTTATATATTCAGTAATCCATTCAGTGTGTTCAGTCATATTAGTTTTATTATTTGTTAAAAAATCAATAATAGTTTCTCCATTATTCATTTTATTAAATTTTGTAAAATATATAAAATCAGTTAAAGCAATTATTTTATTATTTTTTTGAAATCCTTGTGAAAAAATGGTTCTAATATCTTCAAATATTTCTGTTAGAATTCTACCCCAGTGAGTATTATTTGATGTAAAATCTTTTTTTAAAATTAAGCCAACTATAGCTTTTTTATATTTATCAGCTAATTTAATAATTATCTGTAAATTATTTATACCATCGCTTGTTTGTATTGTATTTCTTACTTTGCTAAATCTATTTCTTAATATTTCAATTTCTGTTTCTAAAATAGTAGGTTTTTCTATAGTATTTTCAATATTTTCAGTTAGTAATTCGCATAAATAATATTCCTGTCTTCTTACAATTCTGTCATATAGTCTATTACAATATAGTCCAGAAACTTTATTAATACAACTATAATAAATAAAATCTAATTCTTCAAATAATAAATGCACTTTTGGAAACTTAAAATATATTTCATCATAACTAATATTTTTTTTCATAATATTGAAAGCTTTTAAATAAAATTCATAATATGTATTGCTTGATGGCAATAAAGGTGTTCCGTTAATTGGATTAACTAATGGATTAGTAATCCAGTTTTCAACATCTTCAATTGTTTTAAATTTTTTAACTAATCTAACACTTGATACTTGGTCACCTAATAATGATGTATATTTACTATCTGGAATACCATTGAAATCATAACCTATAAATTTGTCTTTATTTTCTTTAATCCATTTTAAAATTAAATTATATACACCATCTTCTGAATCAGTAATTATTTGTATTTTACTATTATTTAATAATCCGGGAATTTTTTCTGAACTTCCATTTTTTTTTAATTCATCTAACCATGCTATAATACTTTCTTTATTTTTATTATATAATTTATCTAAAGATTTATTTAAATCTTTTTCTTTTTTTGAAACAGAAGCCATATTAATATTCTAATATAGACTAATATAAAAATTAATTAATTATTAATATATACAACTATTAATTTCTTCAGCATATCTTTTAAACATATTTATAAATTGTTCTTTTGTTGTATTATCTTTAATCCAATGTTTAGTTGTTCGGAAGTTATTAAAATGAATAAATATTTTAACAAAAAGGTGATTTAGAAATTGTGTTGCTGATACATAATGATAAGGAGGTACATAATTATATAATAATTTACCATCATTGAATAATTTAAATATTCTAAATAACATAGTACTTGATGTTATATCAGCGGAGCCAGAAGCAAAATCTCCATCTATTTCAATATTAGCAGGTATAGTACATAAATTATATATATCATATTCTACGCCACCTAAAGTACGAGACAGATATAATTTATAATATGTTAGAGAATTAATATTTCCAAAACTATTGTGTAAGTTATCATAATTAATTCTAACAACTTTATATTCTAATTTTAATAATGTATCATTTCTATGTTTTACGAATATAGGTTTTTCTATATTAGGGTCTATTATTCTCATTACTTTCATTAACTCCTCTATATGTTCTTCTGTGTATCTTGATTTTGTTACTGGATTTACAAAATACTCTTTATTATTTATACATTTTATTAAATAATTATAGAGTTTGGGAGCATATATACATTCTGTTCTATATTTTGTAGTTCCTGGAATATAAACTTTAAGCCTTACCATAAGTTGTAATTTAGCCAAAGGATAATTTTCATCATCCAATTCTTCGTTAGTTAATATATCTATACTTTCACTACATTTATCTGCTAATCCTGAATAATCATACAAAACATTATCTACTATTTCTTCCTTCGTCATACGAAGCAATTCATTTTCATTAAACATTCTCATTTCAGCACTTGTAGGAGAACGTCCCATACGTTTTTTTAATTCTTTGTATGACAGATTTTTAATAATATTATATTCGTCAATTATAGGTTCAACCTTGGCATATTCTTCTCTAAACTTTGCGACAACATCATCTCTAATATGTATAGGGTCTATTTCTTTAGCAATAGTATGTACTTTCCCCCAAGGTAAAGTTATAGTAGGTTTTACTGGAGGTTTAGGGCTACTACCTTGTCTTGTAGTTTCATATAATCTTTGTGTATCTTGATATTTTTTCCATAATGCGTCATATCTATCTCTTTCCTTTTTAAATTTTTTATATTCATCATCATTTAAATACTTTAAATTTTCTTTAGGTTTAAAAGTTGTTAAATCAATTAATTGTGAATATATAGGTTTTTTTATTTCTTCTAATTTTTTCTCAAATTCTTCAAAAAAATCATCTAATGGATCTTTTATAGGAAGAAGTTTCTTATCTTCGTAATTTTCTATTATACCTGAATTAGGATCAAAACAATCAGTAACATCCTTATAAATAGCTTTATAACTATTGTAAATTTTCATAATATTTGTAACCCAATCAACATTAAACAAAGGAAGTTTAACATATTCTATATTTAAATAATCAATTATATTTGTTCCATCACTAAATTTATTATTATCTAAGAAATCTATGAAATCGCAAATTAAATAATTATCTTCTTTAAATTTTTTTATTTTATCTGAATAATCTAAAATATTCATATAATTTTTACTAAAAAATGATATTCTCATGTTAAAAACTAAAGATTCAACAAAATCAATAATCTTCTTATAAGCCCCTCCATAAGCCCCTCCAAAAAAAGTTCTTTTTAATAAATTAATTTCATTTTTTGCCATATTTGAATTTTCTCCAATTAAAATAATATATCCTTTTATAGATGATAATTTATTTATCAATAATTCAGTGAGTATTTTGCAAACAGAAAGTTCTATTTTATTAAATTTATATACTTCATCATTAATACGTTTGTTGGTTGTTTTATATATACATAAATAAAAAAGTATATCTATGGAACCAAATAAAACATAATCTTTAGGTAGAATTGTTTTCATATGTTCATAAGAAACCTTATTTTTTTTTAATATTAAAAATGCTTTCTCGTATATTTTATAATATTCCATATTCAAAGTAAGAATAGGAGTATTTTTAATAGGGTTTATTTTTGAATTACGACACCATAATTCTACTTCAGCAACTGTACTGAATTTCTTAATTTGCGAAGAAGGACTTTTACTATTTTGTGTTAAAGATATAAAATTGCTGTTTGGAATATTTGTAAAATCATAATTAGAAAATTTATCCTTATTACTTTTTAGCCATTTTAAAATTAAATTATATACACCATTAGGATTTTCAGTAATAATTTGTATTTTAGATTTATTAAATAATCCAGGTAATTTATTATCTTTAGAAAAATCATAAACTTTAATTTTATTAAGCCATTCAATTATTTTTTCCTTATTATGTGCATATAAATCATCGAGCTGTTTGTTTATATTTATTTCGCTTTTTGTTAATCTAAGAGAAGCCATATTTTATAATATATATATTGTATCTAATATATATTATATTATAATTTAATATCTTCGACTTTTAGTCTTTACTTTATCAGTAGAGGTTTTAGTCTTTACTTTATCAGTAGAGGTTTTAGTCTTTACTTTATCAGTAGAGGTTTTAGTCTTTACTTTATCAGTAGAGGTTTTAGTCTTTACTT
>Ga0169931_10001705_pt1 | contig 36210 bp, 34 predicted proteins | sample Kivu_15m_20L_FD_129675 | JGI IMG/M metagenome (GOLD analysis project Ga0169931, IMG submission 129675) | Freshwater microbial communities from Lake Kivu, Western Province, Rwanda to study Microbial Dark Matter (Phase II) - Kivu_15m_20L... | ecosystem: Environmental > Aquatic > Freshwater > Lake...
AATGCCGGGATTTTGGCAGCCCAGATTTTGGCTACTTCAGACGAGCATTTGCTCAGTCGCATGGCGCAGTTCAAGGATAGATTGAAGGACAAAGTCATGACCTCGGTGGCAGAAATGGAGAAAAAGGCAAAATGAAAACGTTTGACCCCAAAGAAATTAGTACAGGTGCATTGCATCAACTCCTCTTGGGGGCAGTCAGTCCACGTCCCATAGCGTTTGCATCAACTGTTGACCCTGATGGCAGGCCCAATTTGGCTCCCTTCAGCTTTTTCAACGTTTTCAGTGCCAATCCTCCAATATTGATTTTTTCTCCCGCCAGGCGCGGCCGTGACAACACCACCAAACACACTTATGAGAATGTAAAACGGGTACCCGAGGTGGTGATCAATATTGTGGATTTTGCGATGGTGCAACAGTGCTCATTAGCCAGCACCGATTATGCCGAAGGGGTGAACGAATTTGAAAAAGCAGGACTCACCGGGATTGCCTCCGAAACCATTAGGCCATGGAGAGTGGCCGAAGCCCCTGTGCAATTGGAATGCAAAGTGAACCGGGTCATTGAACTTGGCACCGAAGGTGGTGCAGGCAATTTGGTCGTATGCGAATTGCTCAAAATGCACGTCAGCCCGAAAATATTGGACGCCAATGACCGAATTGTGCCTCATTTGTTGGACGCGGTGGCTCGCTGTGGTGGCGACTGGTATGCTCGCATCTCCGGTGACGCATTGTTCGAAGTAGAAAAGCCGCTGGTCAAAATTGGAGTAGGTGTGGACGCCATATCTACAGATATTCGGAATAGCCCCGTCCTGACAGGTAATGACTTGGGCAAACTGGGAAATGTGGAATTGCTGCCCGATGAGACCGAAGTGAACGAATACAAGCTGCTGGAATTGTCTGAGATGTTTATTTCGCTTGAAGACAATCCCGGAGAACTGGAAATAGAACTTCATAAACACGCCCGCAGACTTCTGGCCGAAAACCGTACTTTGGAAGCTTGGAAAACGTTGCTGGCATTTAACAATCAATAAATAATGGACATCTCAGGAGTAATTAAAAAGATTTTTGACGAGCAGACATTCGGTTCAAATGGTTTCACCAAACGCGAATTCGTCATCACTACACAAGAGCAATATCCGCAGGATATCAAATTTGAATTGGTCAAGGATAAAACGTCTTTGGTCAATGGTCTCAAGCCCGGAGACCAGGTGAAGGTGCATTTCAATTTGCGCGGCAGCGAGTGGCAAGAAAAATACTATGTCAACCTTCAAGCCTGGAGAATAGAGGCTGATAAGCAGGCACCCTCCGGTCAAGCTCCCGCGCCCCATGCAGCTGATATGGAAGAGCCCATGTCTGCTCCTTCGCTGCCTTCAGCAGATGATGATGATTTGCCATTCTGATCCGGGGCAATAAAGTGGCTAACGGGGCACAGCGGTTTTCGAATCGTGCCGAAAGACTTTTTTTGGCACTGTTTCCCTCTCCATTTGCCATCGCGTTATCGCTCACTGCGCTGACGTTTGGCATGGCCCTTATTTTTACCGGAAAAGAACAAGAGCCCTTCGGGGAATTGCTTGTCCGCACAGTGGGTTATTGGTACGATGGCTTGTGGAACACCCCAATGCTCGCCTTTGCCGTCCAAACCATGCTGATGCTCATTTTGGGGCATGTTTTGGCAATTACTCCTGCCGTGTCGCGTGTTATTGATGTCGTCACTTCGCGCTATTGCGATTCGAATGCGCGAGCGGCCTTTACGGTGACGTTGCTTACAGTATTGGTGGCATTATTCAACTGGGGATTGGGGTTGATTTTTGGAGCCATCTTCGCAATGAAAGTGGGCGAAAATGCGGCAAGAAGAGGTATTCCCATAAACTATCCACTGATTGGTGCGGCAGGTTTTTCGGGATTAATGGTTTGGCATGGCGGAATCAGCGGCATTAGCTTGGCGAAGGCAGCCGAACCCGGACATTTGCTTGGCTTGATGCCTGATGAAAGCCCTTTTCGAAGCGCTGTTCCGCAGTATTTGACATATTCCGAAACCATTTTCAGCCCGATGAATGTCTCGGTGGCTATTGCTTTGGTTGTGATTTTACCAACGGCTATGTACGTGTTGGCCCAGAAAATGCACCGTGAAGTTCCTACTTTAATAGAGACTGCGGCAAGCCATGAGGCCGATACCCCGGCCAAAGGAGCGGAACGTTTGGATACTTCTGAATATGTGGGCCGAATAATCGGAGGATTGTTTTTGCTCGTTGTGCTTTACAAAGCTTGGAGCCATCCTTTAGCCGCACAGATGGGATTCATTGATCCCAATTGGATCAACATGATGCTTCTCGGACTGGCGCTGTGCTTGCACGGCAGCTTGCGTGCATTTGGCCGTGCGGTGGATATGGCCATCTCGGGTGCCGCAGGCATCTTAGTGCAGTTTCCTTTGTATTTCGGAATCATGGGCATCATGACAGGGTCGGGCTTGGTGCAAATGATGTCTGACTTCTTCGTCAATATCTCCTCACCAACCACCTATCCGGTGCTCACTTTTTTATCAGCTGCACTGATTAATATCTTCGTTCCCAGTGGGGGAGGGCAATGGGCCATACAGGGAGGTATCATTGTTAACTCGGCAGCCGAGTTGGGTCTGCCATTGTCAAAGCCTATTTTGGCCATGGCCTATGGTGATCAAGTGACCAACATGTTGCAGCCATTTTGGGCTCTGCCTTTGTTGGGTATCACTAAGCTGAAGGCAAAAGAAATCTTACCGTACACCTTGTACTTAATGTTGGCGGGTGGACTGATTTTTTCTCTGGCACTATTGGTCTTTTGACCTTATCAAGTGTTGATGTCTATAAATTTCTGAATGTCTCTGCGCATCCCGAACACTACCAAAGTGTCCGTTTCATAAACGACTTGATCGGGCTGTAACACACCGATGATGTGCTCCTCTTTGACCATTTTGCCGTTTTGCTCCACTTCGTAGGCTCTCTTTAGTGTGATAAGTGTGAGGGAGTATTTTTTTGCCAAACCCATTTCTTCGATGGTGCGTTCTGCTACGTTTTTTGGGGTTTTAATCTCGGCTATCTCATAGTCATCGGGAAGTTGCAAAAACCCTGTGATATTCGGATTGATAAGTCTTTCGGACATGTTTGATGCCACCTCCCTCTCAGGCAAGAGGATTTCGGGGACCCCGATTTTTTCCAAAATCCGATACTGGTTGTCGCCACTTGCGCGGGCGATTACACGGGGAACTCGGAAATCGAGCAAATTGAGCGAAGTGAGTACGGTGGCTTCAAAGTTTTCGCCAATGGCCACGATGGCCGCATCCATTTTGTCTATCTCTTGGGACAACATCACTTTTTTGTCGGTGGCATCTATTTCAACAGCCAGCGCAACATCATCTTTGATGTTTTCAATCTTTTCACTGTCCGTGTCGAAGGCATACACCTCTGCTCCTTTTTCAGCCAACTTTCGAGCGATGGTTGATCCGTAGCGCCCTACACCAATTACTGCAATTTTAATAACTCCCATGATTGAATACTATTTGAGTGCTTGGGTCAATATTTGGCCAAATCTAAGCACATCGGTGTACGAATTGTAGAGGGGAACGGGCGCCATACGGATGACGTTTGGCTCGCGCCAATCGGCCACGACACCGGCTTTGCTGAGTGCGTCAAAGAGGTCTTTACCTCGTCCGTGCACCAACAAGGAAATTTGGCAACCACGTTGTTTTGGGTCTTCAGGTGTGATGATTTCGAAATCGCAACCGGTCGTTTCCGCAGAAATATTCTTGATGACGAAGTCCAGATATCCGGTAAGTTGCTGTGCTTTGTTTGCCAAAGCTTCCATGCCCACTTCATCAAAAATGCGCAATGAGGCCAAGTGAGGCGCCATACTCATCACCGGAGCATTGCTCAGTTGCCAACCCTCGGCCGTGGGAATAGGATCAAATCCGGGCTGCATCAAGAATCGGGTGGATTTTTCATAACCCCACCAGCCGGCAAATCGTGGTGTATTCTTGTCCAAAGCGTGACGCTCGTGAATGAAGGCTCCTGCAATGCTGCCGGGGCCCGAGTTGAGGTATTTGTAGGTGCACCAGCAAGCAAAATCCACTTCCCAATCGTGCAATCGGAGGATGATGTTTCCTGCCGCGTGAGCCAGGTCAAATCCTACAAAAGCTCCTGCCGCGCGGCCCGCTTTGGTGATAGCTTGCATGTCAAAAACTTGACCCGTATAGTAATTAACCCCTCCTATGAAAACCAAGGCCAATTGGTCTTTATGCCGGTCAATTGCCGTTAGAATATCCTCATGGCGGATGGTGTGCTCACCGGGACGAGGCGCTACTTCAATGATGGCTTCTGAAGGGTCGAGTCCGTGGTGCCTCACCTGCGATTCCAAAGCGTATTGGTCTGATGGAAAAGCTTTTTGCTCACAAACTATCTTGAATCGCTGAGCTGTGGGCCGATAAAAGCTGACCATTAATAGATGGATGTTGGTGGTCAGGCCATTCATCATCACTACTTCATTATTCCGCGCCCCAACCAACCTGGCGGCCGATTCGGTGAAAAACTCGTGGTATCGTTTCCATGGTCTTTGTGCGTGAAAATGGCCCTCTACGCCCCAGTATGCCCAGTCGTCCAACTCTTCCAACAATAACTCACGAGCGGCCTTGGGTTGCAAGCCCAGCGAATTTCCGGTGAAGTAAATCATCTCACTTCCGCCAAAGGAAGGAAAATGAAAGCGACTGCGAAATGAGGCCAACGGGTCATTGAGATCCGCTTGCTCGGCAAATGTTCGGGTGTTTTGGTAGGTCATGATGACGCGGGGGCGAATTATCTATTGTGCTCCAAAAAAGTCTTACGAATGATGTTCACGCATTCCATCAATTGCGCCTCAGTGATCACCAAAGGTGGAGCAAGACGGATGATGTTTCCGTGGGTAGGTTTGGCCAACAGTCCGTTGTTCTTCATTTCAACACATAAATTCCAAGCTGTCTTGCTGCTCGGACTATCATTAATAACCAACGCATTGAGGAGCCCTCGACCGCGAACCAATGTGATCAGGTTGGTTTCCCTCATCAATTTTCGCATTTCATCTCTGAATATTTGGCCAAGTCTTCTCGCGTTTTGCGCCAGACGCTCGTCTTTCACAACTTCAAGCGCAGCAATAGCCACTTTGCATGCAAGTGGATTGCCACCAAATGTGCTGCCGTGTTGACCCGGTTTGATAACGTCCATGATCTGGTTGTCGGCTAAAACCACCGATACGGGATAAACGCCACCACTGATGGCTTTGCCAAGTATCAGAATGTCCGGTTTCACAAAATTGGGTGACTTGCGCTCGCAACTGTTCTGACAATTGCAATTGCCGCATGTAGCCAGCAAGCTGCCTGTACGCGCAATGCCGGTTTGCACTTCATCGGCCAGCAACAGCACGTTGTGTGATTTGCATAAAGCGGCTGCTTTGAATAAATAATCTTCATCAGGGGTGAAAACGCCCGCTTCACCTTGGATTGGTTCTACAAGAAAACCTGCCACATTTGGGTCTTGGAGGGCTTTGTCCAGAGCGCTCAAGTCGTTGTACGGAATCGCCAAAAAGCCCTGACCATAAGGCCCGAAGTTCTTGCGCGAATCGGGGTCAGAAGAGAAAGAAACGATGGTAGTGGTGCGTCCGTGAAAATTTTGCTCGCACACAATAATGACCGATTTATCGGACTCCAAGCCTTTTATCTCATAAGACCATTTGCGGCAGAGTTTGATGGCTGTTTCCACTGCTTCTGCACCTGTGTTCATGGGCAGTACTTTGTCATACCCGAAATAGGTGGTCACGTATTTTTCATACTCGCCCAGTGCACTGTTGTAAAAAGCCCTGGATGTGAGCGTGAGTTTTTCGGCTTGGTCTTTCAGGGCTCCAATGATGCGCGGGTGGCAGTGGCCTTGGTTCACAGCTGAGTAAGCCGAGAGAAAATCAAAATACTGTTTTCCTTCTAAATCCCAAACATGGACGCCTTCACCTCGGTCCAGCACCACCGGCAGTGGGTGATAATTTTGAGCGCCATATTGGTTTTCCCACTCCATGGCCATTTCGCTTGTCATTCGGGTCATTACTTCAGACATTTTGTAATCCTTTTTTAGATTTTAAGTTCGTTCACCGATAGTTTAATCGGCTAAGGGCGGGCAAAGCTACCGATTCGGCCCATGACGAAAGACATGTTTTGCGGCCCAATTTTGTCCAATCTTCCCTTCCTTCGGCACATTTATATGGAGCGAACTGCAATAATGACAAGCCTTTGCGGGGGGTGTTGGCTTCCCTTCCCATGGTGTGGAAAAGATTCCCGTGTCCCGGTACCCTATTGAGCGGTGCTTTATTGATTATAACCTACTTTCGCGGCCGAAATCAAACCCATAAAAAATACTGAAAAATGGCAACCAACCGCTCTTTCACTATGATTAAACCGGATGCTACCGCAGCCGGAAATACCGGAAAAATCCTCGATGCTATCATTGAGGCAGGATTTAGCATCAAAGCCATGAAATGGACCCGCTTGTCTCGCGAGGAAGCCGGCAAATTCTACGCCATCCACAGCGAGCGCTCTTTCTTCAACGAATTGGTTGAATATATGACATCGGGACCCATTGTGGCTGCCATTTTGGAAAAGGACAATGCAGTTGAAGATTTTAGGAAACTTATCGGTAGTACCGACCCAAAGCAGGCTGCTCCCGGCACCATCCGCGCGCGATTTGCAGAGAGTATTGCTGCAAATGCAGTTCATGGTTCCGACAGCGATGAAAACGCTGCCAACGAAGGCAATTTTTTCTTCTCTGAAAGAGAAAGAGCATAATAACTAATCATGCGGGAAAAGCCTCTATTTTTGGGCTTTTTCCGCTTTTCTTTTTTCAAGCCATAACGCCTAACTTCATGAGCCAAAAAATCAAAGTGCACAATCCCATCGTGGAGCTCGATGGTGATGAAATGACCCGCATCATCTGGAAATACATCAAGGACAAACTTATTTTGCCATACCTCGATTTGCAGATTGAATACTATGATTTGGGGATTGAAAACCGCGATGCCACGGCAGACCAAGTCACCATTGACGCAGCCGAGGCCATCAAGCGCCACCATGTGGGCATCAAGTGCGCCACCATCACCCCCGATGAGGAGCGTGTGAAAGAATTTGGCTTGAAAAAAATGTGGAAATCGCCCAACGGCACCATCCGCAACATCGTGGACGGCACTGTGTTTCGTGAGCCTATCATTATGAAAAATGTTCCACGTTTGGTGCCCGGTTGGACACAACCAATTGTCATTGGGCGCCATGCCTTTGGCGATCAGTATCGCGCTACCGACACCGTCACCCAAGGTCCGGGCAAACTGACCATGACTTTCCAACCGGCCGATGGCGGCCCTGCCCAAACATGGGAAGTGTTCAACTTCAAAGGAGATGGCGTGGCACTGAGTATGTACAACACAGACGAGAGCATCTACGGATTTGCCCGTTCGTGCTTCAATATGGCATTGCAAAAGAAATGGCCTCTGTATCTGAGTACCAAAAACACCATCCTCAAAGCCTATGATGGCCGATTCAAAGACATTTTTGAGGAAGTGTATCAAAATGAATTCAAAGCGGCTTATGCCGAAGCAGGCATCACCTATGAGCACCGCCTGATAGACGACATGGTGGCCTCTGCCCTCAAGTGGAGTGGAGCTTTTGTGTGGGCTTGCAAAAACTATGATGGCGATGTGCAATCAGACACCGTGGCCCAAGGATTTGGCTCATTGGGTCTGATGACTTCCGTGTTGGTCACGCCTGACGGCAAAACCATGGAGGCCGAAGCCGCCCATGGCACCGTCACCCGCCACTATCGCGAGCATCAGCAAGGCCGCAAAACCAGCACCAACCCCATCGCAAGTATTTTTGCTTGGACCCGCGGGCTGGATTTCAGAGGCAAGCTGGATGGCAATGCCGACCTGAGAAATTTTGCCCAAACGCTGGAGCGTGTGTGCATCGATGTGGTCGAGAGCGGCCGCATGACCAAAGACTTGGCAGTGCTCATCGGGCGCGACCAAGCATGGCTCAACACCGAAGATTTCTTGGATGCCATTGATGCAGAGTTGAAAAGCCGTATGGTGTAATTTTCCTGAGAGATTGATGCTAAAGAACACTTGGGCTCTTTTTTTATTTAGCCTCATTGAAAATAGCGTCTAACTCGATGATTCGAATTCTTTCTGTCCGATTGGAAAGTGCGCTATTCACCATGGCACGGGCCACAATGCGCACATCAATAGGCCTGTAAGCTCGCAAACCGGGGATAAAGCGCAGCACTTGCATCAGGGCCAAACCGATTCTCTCACCGGGACGTGATTCGGTGCGGTTGCCGGCCAATATAGATGGGCGCAAAATGGTGACTTGTTCGAAGGGCAATGCCGATATAGCCTCGTCCAGCGCACCCTTCATGCGGTTGTAAAAAATACGCGACCCGGCATTAGCCCCCACTGCTGAGACTAAAACCAACCGTTTGACACTGTTGTTGGCCGCGCGGGTGGCTGTTTGCAGCGGATAGTCGTGGTCCACGCGCCACTGAGCTTCTTGGCTCCCGGCAGTCTTGATTGTGGTGCCCATACAGGCAAACAGCACATCACCCCTCAGCAGGTGCGTCCACTCATCAGGTTTTTCAAAGTCAACCACGTGTTCCCGGACCTTGGAATGGTCAACTTCCGATGGCCGCCTGACAAACAAGTGTATGACATCAAAAGCGGAGTTTTCGCGAAGTTGAGTGACCAATTGTCTCCCTACAAGCCCGGTGGCGCCAATGACAAGAGCAGTTTGTTTCATTTTTATCCGGATTTTCCAACCGCGTATCGAATGCCGAAAAGACTGAGGGAATTTTTTCAGCAAAGCAACAGCCATTTGCCGACTAAAGACATTACTTTTGACATTAAATCAGTTTTGCCTGACAAAACCGAAAAACCTGCTTATGCAAACAATTTTCCATTCCGTATCTGTTTTTGCGCTTTTTGCCTCAATTGAGGCTGTTGGACAGTGTTCAATAGTTCCTCCCACATGCGTGGACATCACTTCCCCTGCTTATTTAGCTGTAGTTGGCACCGATGCAATTTGTTGCGATTCGATGTGGGATTCCGTCTGCCAATCAGCCTATGACCAACAAAGCGCTTCTTGCAACGGATATGGTTGTACCGATCCGGCTGCGGCCAATTATAATCCTGTTGCCACAATTGACGATGGTTCATGCTGGTACCCTTGTGTGGATTGTGGTTGCACAGACCCTGCAGCCAGCAACTATGATCCACTTGCTGTGACGGATGATGGGTCTTGCTTCTATCCATGCGTTGGTTGCGGTTGTACTGACCCCAATGCGCTGAATTACGATTCGAATGCCACCATTAATGATGGTAGTTGTGTTTATCCACCGGAAGATTATCTGACAGTGACCCAAGAGGCATCTCCCGCTGAGATGATATTCAATATGTTGTTGGGTGAGGGTGTTTTGGTAAGCAATGTTTCGACCGGAGGGAGCACAAACCAAACGGGTTTGTTCTCTGATGGTGCGGATGATGTGCCATTTACCGATGGTTTGGTATTGTCTACCGGAGATGCCGCAACCATTGGCGGTAATCCTCAAAATAGTTGGCAAGCGGGAGTAATTGGTGATACTGACTTGTTGTCAATCGCCAATTTGGTTCCTACCCTCATTGGTCAAGCTTTCAGCGTCTGGGAAGTTTATGATGTTTGCTCCGTAGAGTTTGATTTCATTCCATTTGGCGACAATATCAGCTTCAATTACAGTTTTGGATCTGATGAGTATTTGACCTTTGTCAATTCCTCATTCAACGATGCTTTCGGATTTTTCTTGTCAGGTCCCGGTATTTCAGGCCCGTACAGCAACAATGCTGAGAACATCGCCTACGTGCCCGGGTCAGATCCTGCCTTACCCATCACCGTGAGTTCTGTGAATGATCAATTGAATGGTCAATTCTATGTTCACAATCCTCAGGGCATTGCTATCAACGGAATGACTACTTCATTCACCGCACATTATGAAGGACTTACGCCAGGAGAGACTTATCATATCCGTCTCGTTATTGGGGATGGTTCGGACAGTGTTCTGGATTCTGTTGTGCTGTTGGAAGGTGGCAGTTTCACCTCAGAAGTGGATGCTAACGGCAGCGCTGCTGACTTTAATGGAGATGGTGTTATCAATGTGCATGATATACTCATTTTGCTGGGAGATTATGGTTGTGTAGCACCTCCTGATTGCATTGGTGATTTGACCGGTGATGGAGAAGTGGATTTTGAAGATATCTTGGCCTTCTTGGCTGCTTTCGGTTGATAAACTGATAAGATTATCTAATCAAAGAAAAACCCCGCCAAAAGCGGGGTTTTCTATTTTTATTTCAGTCGGCCTGTCAGTTTAAAATGGCCAATCGCTGTTCTATGCTTTTAATTTTTTCCACAGCATCAGCTTGCTTTTTACGTTCGTTTTCAATGACGGCAGCAGGAGCGCCAGCGACAAACTTCTCATTGTTGAGTTTGCGCTCAACGCTGGTTAAAAAACCTTGGAGATAATCCAACTCCTTTTCCAATTTTTCGCGCTCATCACCCTTTTGAGCATCTGCCACATCAATCATCAACACGCCTGTGGTGCGTGGCATTCCGGGTGCATTGTCACTTTTAATGTCTATTACGGCATTGGCAATTTTCTTGAGCAAACCAGAATAATCGTTTTCCAATTTTCCACTGATGCCAATGGAACCCGACACTTCTTCTTTAGGGCTCATGCCCAATGAACTGCGATGGTTTCGGACCTCGGCCACCATATTGGTTACCATGTCCATCTCGGTCAATAACCTTTCATTGCAAGCGGAGAACTGAGGCCAAGCAGCAATTACCAGGGCCTGCTGTGGGGTGCGATCAGCGAATCGTTGCCACAAATCTTCCGAAATAAATGGCATGAACGGATGGAGCAACTTGAGCAATTGCTCAAAAATGGCCACAGTCTCTGCTTTTGTATGGGCGTCAATAGCGTCACCAAATGGAGGTTTTACCATTTCCAAGTATTGGGCACAGAAGTCGTCCCAAATGAGTTTATAAACCGTCATCAGGGCCTCAGAAATGCGGAATTTTTCGAAGCTCTCATTCATTTCTAGAGTGGCGCGCGCCAACCGTGACTGCATCCATTGGCTTGCCAAAAGGCTTGTTTGAGATGTGGCTTTCTCTGCAACAGTCCAGCCTTGCACCAGTCTGAACGCATTCCAGATTTTGTTCGAGAAATTGCGTCCTTGCTCGCAGAGACCTTCATCGAAAGGCAAGTCATTTCCGGCAGGAGAACAGAGCAACATACCCACACGGACACCATCGGCACCGTATTTCTCTATCAAATCCAATGGGTCCGGACTGTTGCCCAGTGACTTACTCATCTTTCTTCCCAATTTGTCGCGGACTATACCGGTGTAATAGACATTAGAAAATGGCTTTTTACCGCGATAATAATAGCCTGCAATGATCATTCTTGCTACCCAGAAGAACATAATCTCGGGTGCGGTGACCAAATCAGCAGTAGGGTAGTAGTAGGCTACTTCTTTTTCTTTATAGAGGCCATCAAACACAGAAATTGGCCATAACCACGAAGAGAACCATGTGTCGAGGACATCTTCGTCTTGTCGCAAGTCGCTTATATTAAGTTCATTATTGCCTGATTTAGCGCGGGCCTTTTCCAACGCTGATAGGGCATCTTTTGACACCACAAAGTCATTTTCTCCTTCGCCATAATAAAATGCAGGAATTCGATGGCCCCACCACAACTGGCGGCTGATGCACCAGTCTTTCACGTTTTCCATCCAGTGCTTGTAGGTGTTGACAAATTTGTCGGGGTGAAACTTGACCTCACCTTGGAGTACGGCATCTGTGGCGGGCTTAGCCAGCTCTTTCATACTCACCCACCATTGCAAAGACAAGCGTGGCTCTATCACTACATCAGTGCGCTCAGAGTAGCCCACTTTGTTTTTGTATTCTTCTATTTTAATAATGTGGCCTTTCTCTCCCAGATCGACCACTATTTGCTTGCGAACCGCAAATCGGTCCATACCCACATAAAGCAGAGCAGCAGGACTCATTGTGCCGTCCGGGTTCATGGTGTCTATCACTTCCAGTCCATGTTTTTTACCCAGCTCATAGTCGTTGACATCGTGAGCGGGAGTCACTTTGAGACAGCCGGTACCAAACTCACGGTCAACATATTCGTCAGCAATTATGGGTACCTCTCTACCAATAAGCGGCACGATGGCTTTTTTGCCGTGTAGGTGTTTGTATCTCTCATCATCAGGGTGGATACACACAGCGGTATCTCCCAAAATGGTCTCGGGGCGCGTGGTAGCAATGGTCAAATATTCTCCTGTACCCGACACATCATAGCGCACATGATACAGCTTAGAGTTGACTTCTTTGTGTATCACCTCTTCGTCCGAAAGTGCGGTTTTGGCAGCCGGATCCCAGTTAATCATGCGCACCCCTCGATAGATGAACCCTTTTTCATACAAGTCGATGAACGTGTCAAAAACGCTTTCGGAGTATGGCTCATCCATGGTGAAGCGCGTACGGTCCCAGTCGCACGAGGCGCCCAGTTTGCGCAGTTGCTGCAAGATGATGCCCCCATGCTTGTGCGTCCAATCCCATGCGTGCACCATAAATTGTTCACGGGTCAAATCTGCTTTCTTGATTCCTTCTTCGCGAAGTTTGCGCACCACTTTGGCTTCGGTTGCGATGGACGCATGGTCAGTGCCGGGCACCCAACATGTATTGTAGCCCAACATGCGAGCCCTGCGCACCAGAATGTCCTGAATAGAATTGTTGAGCATGTGGCCCATGTGAAGCACGCCTGTCACGTTGGGAGGAGGAATCACCACACAATAGGCAGCCCGCTCATCAGGTTCTGAGTGGAAGTATCCGTTGCTTACCCAGTAGTCATACCATTGTTGTTCGGTGCTTTTGGGGTCGTATTTGGTGGCTATTTCAGACATAGGTTCAGTTTTGAAAAGAGTGGCGAATTTACTTTCATTTCCCTTTGCAGCGCGGCAAATCAATGCCTTTTGGCTCGCTTCAATTAATTGCGGATGCTGTTAATGTTGTGTTAAAGGAATTTCCACGCGAGGAATGACCCAATACTTTTGACATCGAATAAATCAAAGAAAATATACATCCCATGAAAAAAGTCCTTTTTACCCTCGTCCTTGGAGCCGTGGCCTTTATTGGCTCAGCCCAAGATTCAGGCCCTATGATCAGCCTTAACAAAGACACGCACGATTACGGCACCATCAAGTTAAATGCTGATGGCAACTGCGAGTTTGTGGTTACCAACACCGGCACCGAGCCGTTGATTATGAGCAACTGCAAAGGTTCGTGCGGCTGCACCGTGCCCAAATGCGAGAAAAACCCCATCATGCCGGGTGAATCTTCCATCATCAAAGTGGCTTACGATACCAAAAGAGTTGGGCCTATCAACAAAAGTGTGACCATCACCTCAAATGCTGTGAACGAACCCACCAAAGTTATTCGTATTAAAGGCACCGTGGAAGGTGACCCGGCAGGTGCTACTGCCCCGGTGAAAGAAAACAACGGCTTGGCTCCCGTTAACAAGTAAGATCAGGAAAATCATTGTTTTAAATTTTGAAAGACATGAAAAAAGTATTTGCTCTCTCACTTTTCTTGACTGCTTGCACTTTGGGCTTTTCGCAAAAAGAAATTTTCTCAGGCCCGGCTATCTCCGTTGACAAAGACACCCATGACTACGGCAACATCAAAGTGGGCGCTGATGGAAATTGCCTGTTCACTGTAACCAATGTTGGCACTGAACCTTTGATCATTTCCAATTGCCAAGGCACTTGCGGTTGCACCGTTCCGCAATGTGAAAAAGCCCCCATAATGCCCGGCAAAACTTCGACCATCAAGGTGGCTTATGATACCAAGCGTGTTGGCCCTTTTACCAAAGGAGTAACAATCACTTCAAACGCGGTAAACGAGCCTACCAAAATGATCAACATCAAAGGCACAGTGGAAGGCGATGGAACAGCCGGAAGTGCTCCCGTTCGAAAAGACAACACTTTGTCTCCTCGTCAATAATCCTTTGAAACATCATGGACATTTATAAAGCGAGTCTTTCTCTCGTTTTGATGATTAGCTCCGCCATTTGCTCTGCGCAGATGGCGGAGTTTTCATTTGACAAGAAAATTCACAAGTTCGATGCGGCCAAGGAAGGCGCTTTGTTGGAGTGCACATTCACATTCACCAACTCGGGAAAAGCTCCGCTTATCATCACCAAGTATGAAGTGGAGTGTCCATGCACTGTGGTCACTCACCCTTCTGAGCCTGTGATGCCCGGAAAGCAAGGAACCATACATGTTTCGTTTGATAGTAAAGGAAAAATCGGCTGGCAATACCGCAAAGTGCGCCTTTATGCCAACACCAAGAAGATTCCCACTGAGGTGGAATTCAGGGTAAAAATTTTGAATTGATTTAGTCCGGAATCCTCGCTGCAATAGAACTTTTGCAGAATAAAAAAGCCGACCTCAAGTGAAGTCGGCTTTTTCGTTTTTTTAAAACTATTAGTTCTTCACTACTTTTTTAGAAACCAGACCGGAAGGAAGGTTTACATTCAAGAAGTAGACGCCTGTCGGCAAATCTGAAATGTCAAGGCTAAGCGTGGTGTTAGACTGACCTGTTACTTGCTTGATCAAGTTGCCGGTAATGCCAAAGATACTGGCGCCCAATACTTGATCCGCAGCAGTGATCGTTACAATCTCATTAGCGGGATTGGGGTAGACAGCTACACCACCGTTGCGAATGATTTCTTCAACACCCACTCCCAAATCTTCTACTCGGATGCAGAAGCCTCCTGATGCTGCATCGCCACCTTCATTGAACCCATCAATTAAAATGTAGTAGGTGACTCCATCAACAGTGGCAAATTGAACTTCAGAAAACTCATTACTTGCAGTCGATCCGGGACCGTTTTCGTTACAAAGCACGGGTGTCAAATCACTGCAATCGGTTCCTGCATAAATGGCCATTTGCGTGTTTCCGTTGGTGACATAATCACTTCCAAGTCCACAGTCCACTGTGCGTATGTTATAAGTGCTTCCGTCACCTTCGAAAGTGAACCAAACAGAATTCTCGAGACTTGCGCCTCCGTCATCACCAAAGCAATCCCAACCGGTAGATGGGTCGCCAATACTGGTCGCACCAACGTTGCTATATGGGTCGGTAACAGAAATACCGTTCGTGCCGAAGTGCTCGTTAATGTCGGCAGCGTTGTCGCACAAGTCATTAGGCACTTCCGGATTGCCACCACACCAGTTTTGAGGCAAGAAGAAAGCACACATAATACGGGGTAAAACATAACCATTAATCGTATCGCAATAGGCGTGACCCTGGGCAACAGACATGAATGGATTGGTGGCCATTGACGCCATGTGAGCTGTGATGTTCGGTGGAGCAATAACGGTTTGGGCCAATGGAGATTGTGGGTCCCACCATTGCCATGGGCTCGAATCGCTCGAAAGGAAAGGGTACTGCGGACGAATCACCGGGAAAAGTCCCTCGGGTGAAGGATTGATGGTCTCTGAACCTCCATTGGATACTGACCAAGTTGTGCCGTATAAATCACGGGCTCTGTCGGTGAATGGGTCTCCATCGGGAATGCCGGCAAAAACGTCATTGTTGCCCAAGTCATTGGCTTTCTTAATGAAAAAGTTAGGGCCATGTACGTCCACCACTTCTTCTTGCGTAGTGGGAACGATTACAGTGCCCGCGGTGAATGGCGCGAAGTCATCGCGCACACAGTTGATGGCAACCATCGGAGCATCTCCCTCTTCGAGCCAAGATTCATCGGCCAAGGCACCTCCCAAATTGATTCCCATGTGGAATTCAGCAGAAACGCCATTATCGCGATAGAGATTCAAAGAGTTTGGATACCCAATACCGTCAATGGTACCTACTTCAAGCGTGTTAACATAAGATGTAGTCGGGTCGAATGGGTTGGGAAGGAATTGTTCCAAGAAAAGCTCAGCATCTTGATCCAATGTAGCAGCGGCTTGAACCACATATCCACCCGATCCCGATCCGAAGCAAGCGATTTGATCTGGGTTGATGCCATAAATGTTGGCTCCTTCTGCATTTTCTCTCATGAAACGGATACACCATTTCATATCGTGCAGGGCACGATAAACCGCATTGAGCAGAGTGCCTCTGCGTTCTTGCAACGAAGGATGCAAAGGATTCCATCCCAGACGATACTCCATTGATACAGCAACATAGCCGCGTTTTGCCCATTCAGTGCACAAGTGAATGGCAATGGAATCAGTTTTTAGTCCATTCACACTTCCATTGAGAGGCGGTGGCAAAAAGTTCCCGGTGTGCAAGTGGATAATCACCGGACGCGCTGTTTCAGTATCAAACTGGTCTGAAGGGCGATAAACATCCATTCGGATATTTTTCAATTTGACGTCCGTTGCAGGATCTGCAAGATCAAAGAATTCAGCAGGAAATGGAGTGCCATTGTCTGCCAAGTCGCTCAACAAAAACAAATCGTTAAAGGTGTTGGCACCCGCAAAGTCGGAAGTCATGAAATCAATGTTCTGAGCGTAGACCACATCGGAAGTTATTTCCAATTGGTCTTCGGTAAAAATGGGCTCCAAATAGCGCTGTGCAATAGCTGAGGTGCCGATGAATGAAGTGCTGAAGAGCGTGAAATAGAGTAGATTTTTCATCATATTACATATTTAATTGTTTGCGTCAAAATTAGAGCTTTTTTGTCAACTCAAAGACAACCGAAATAAAAAGCAGTCGTCCGACCAAAGGACCACCATAAACTTGGCGATTCATGTTGCTGAAAGAAGCCCTCATTTTCTCTCCAAAACCTTCGAGGTCTTGACGGAAAAAGGGGCGGAGGCCCATGATGTTGGAACCACCTGCTTTGACTGTGCAATGTGCTTTTGGGAAAAAGACGTTCACCTGTGCATCAATCATGTCATAAGTGGATATGGGGCCCGAAAACTGTGGAGACCCTTCGAATAAGAATCCTTGTATCCACTTGTAATTTAAGCTATAGCCGAAGTTTTTCACTTTATTGAGCAGCGTGATATCGCGGCCGCTTACTCCGAGGTTGAATTTGTGTTCGGGGGTGTTGAATGCGGGTATAATCGGGTCGTCATCTCCCGAGATAAGACGATTCCAGCTGTAGTTTCCGCTAAATGTGCTTCGTTTGTAGAAATAGTTCAGCCCGATGGTGGCTCCCTGAGTGGTGACAATGTCATTGGCGTTGGCAGCTACGCGATATGCCTGAAGACCTCCAATAGGATATCCGGTAATAGGGTCGAAATTACCATCTAAGCCAATAACGAAGCCAATGAAGTCGCGGTAAATACTGTAATAAGCGGTAAGATCAACATAGACTTTTTCCCAAAGCATTCCACGATAGCCTCCTTCCAATGTTCTGACTTTTTCAGGTCTGATGCGATCCACGTTGAAGTAATCCAACTCTGAAAAACCTGTGAGCAGCGAACTTGAATTGCGATATTCATTGAAAGAATCAATAGTGAATAGCGAATCACTCCCCGCTTCGAAACGACCATCCACATTGCCCAAAAGAACGGCCCTGCCTACATTGTAATACAGGTATTGGTCTGCCAAGGTTGGGTTGCGGATTGCCGAAGAGAAGGTGAAGCGAAATGTGTGATTGATTTCGGGAGAATAAACGGCTGAGGCTGCGGGACTGAAGAGGTAATCAAAATTTTGGTTTTTATCCAATCGGCCTGTCAAATTGAGTTTCAGTTTATCCTCCAAAAGTTTTTTCTCAAGGCCCAGGTAAGCTCCCCATTCTGAGTTTTCGATAGTAGTGCGAACTGAATCAGTTGCAATTCTTCGGCCTTCATCGTCCAGAACCAAGAATCCCAGCGAATCGCGCTGATAGGTGTAGGCCAATGAGTCTCTGAAAATAGTGCCCCTACTGTCGGGTCTGTACCAGCGACCATTGGCACCAATGATTAAATCTAATATTTCATCCTCTCCCGATTTAAGATTGAATTTGTATTCACCTTGGAGATGGTACAACTTGGAACGGTCAAAAAACCGCGAACCTCCTTGGGTGAAATCTCTGCTGACTATGCTGCTGTATAGTGAATCAAAACGGGCAGTGCCGGGTGCATAAAATGGATTGATAAATTGTGTGCTGGTAGCATTCACGGCATCCACGGTTTGTTGATAGAAATTGTTGAAATAGTCATAATCGCTCAAATACCACTGCTGGAGCAGGTTTTGGAACAATTCCAACTGGCCGGAAGGTGGAAGTCCTGAGTTTAATGCGTCATTGAATATTTGCTGGTAGGTTGGGTTTTGTTCAACTATTTCGTCAATATTCAATGAATTAATCCATGTTGAAGCAAATCGAGTATTCCAGTCTGCGGTACTTCCTGCCGCTTCATTGAGTCGGATACCCGTGGTCACGATATCGTAGGTGCGACCTGCGTCCTCTGCGGTTTGATATCCTCTGATGAACCATTTATCATCTTTTTTCAGTTCCAATTTGTTTTGCCAAAACTGTACATCTTGCAATCGATAGCGATTGTCACCCTGATACACAGTGCTACCGGTGGAATAGTTGAGGTTGTACGATGCCGTGAGGTCGGGTTTGATTTTGTAGAACAAAGCAGGTTGAAATTTCTTGTTGTCCGTTCCATAGTCAACCAAGTCTTCCTCTTTGTAGCCATTTCTGTAGAAGATTCCCAGACCTTTGTAGGTAGTAGAATTATCCGTAAAGTCATTGTTTAAGGCCACAGGTTCATCACCATAGACATTGACCCCATCAAAACCAAAGGGATTCTCGGTTCCATGGCTTGCGCCAAAAACAGGGCTGTAATCGCGTGCTTCCCAGTCGCGTGCTTCCATGTAGAACCAATTCAGTTTGAAGCCAAATCGGGGTTCTCCGTTTTTGTCCACAATGAAATCGGCCAAACGAAACGATTGCTCAAACAAGCCGCGTTCTCCTTTTTTCAGCGCCAAAGCAAATCCCGGAAAGATGAACGGGTCTTTGGTCTGCATAGTGACCACTCCGTTGAAAGCTCCCGGCCCAAAAAAGGCGCTTGAAGCACCTGAAATCAAGTCCACTTTCATAACGTCCAAGTCCGAGGCACCCAGAAAATTTCCAAGCGAAAAATTGAGTCCGGGTGATTGGTTGTCCACCCCATCAATCAATTGCAATGATCGGACGGGAGAGGTGCTGTTGAAGCCGCGAGTGTTGATGATCTTAAAACCTAGTCCGGCTGTAGTCAAATCTACTCCTTTCAAATTGCCAAGTCCTTCATAGAAGTTACCGGATGGTGCTTCTTTAATACTGAGCAAATCCATGGTTTCCACTGTCAGCGGGGCTTGTCGTTGCTTTTCGCTTATCCGTTCACCCACCACCTCTGCCTCGTCTATCATGATACTACTTGGCTGCAGTATCACCTTCACATTTTTAGCAGGTGCGGTAAATTCCATCTTCTTGGTGATGTAGCCAATGAAAGAAAAGGTTAGTGTGACAGGGAATTCTTTAATCTCTATTTCAAAATTGCCGTCAAAACCTGTAGAAATGCCCTTGCTGCTGCCCAGTACAATGACATTCACACCATACATGGTTTCGTTGAGGTCGGCATCGCGCACTTCACCCGATATTTTGCCTTGGGCCAAAAGGTTGTTGCTGAAAACATAAGCCAGCAAGATGCAGCATGCAGTTAGAAATCTTGTCATCAAAGGTTGGTTTGAGGCTATCCGAGCGAAATGTAGAAAACCAACTCTCATTCGGGTCTTTTTTTTTTGCTCAGTCCAAGAAAAATTTGCGTTCCGCAGGAGTTGGTATCCGACAAGTTTCATGTTTGCCCCACCAGCGGTATCGATGTCGAGCAATCCAATCGTACACCCTGTCTCTTAATCCGAGTGGAAAAATCCGAAAGACACGCAGCCATTTGAGGCCCAAACCGGGCAAGTTGGCCAGAGCGAAAAAGGCTTCAGATTTTTCGAAAACCACACCGTTTTGGACGAAGATAACGGAGTTCATATCTGAGGTCTTTTCACCTAAAATCTGCTTTGCTGTGATACCCTGCAGCGGGGCAAATCGCAGTATCCCAAAACGGTCACGCCTAATCAGCCAATTGACCGTGCAGTTGCATAAACCGCAAACGCCATCAAAAAACACCACATTGTTCGGCATATTCTCCATCCGAACAAATGTAAAAGTCATTTCATCCCCGTTTTTCTACATTCTGTCAGCGTAATGTTGGTTGAGATGAAAAAACTTGTTGAGTTTTGGGGCAAATTCGAACGATATGGATACTTCAGACCCACGTTATGCCGCTGCTCGCAAACAAGTTGATGAAGAGAAAGGCTTCTATTCTCATGCTACTTCGTACATCGTAGTAAATGGATTTCTCTTTGCGCTTGACTTTTTCACCTCTCCGGGTCATTGGTGGTTTTATTGGCCGCTGCTTGGTTGGGGTATTGGCCTGGCATCGCATGGTTTTCAGGTTTTTGGTAGACAACGATTGTTTTCATCCCGGTGGGAGGATCGCAGAATCAAAGAATTAATGGACAAAGACCGACCTGAGTGAAGCGTCTGCTCAACTATATTGGATTGGGAGCAACAAAGGGCAGTGTGCTCATTCACCTGTCTGTGGTGCTTGTAATTAGCATCCTGGCAGCTTTTGTGTTTATGGGTGGTGACATTGCCAAATCCGGGAGCAACTTGCTTCTGGGAATATTTTGGTCAGCCGCCATTTGGTTCACACAATGGTTGGGTAATGGTTACATCATTTACCTGCTGGACAAGCGATTTCCTTGGATGATAAATCCGGTCAAACGTTTGGTCATCGGATTTATCAGTTTGATTGTCTATTCATCTTTTGCAATCATCGTTGTCCAATTACTCATGGAGTCTGCCTTTTTGGGATTCTGGCCACTCAATTGGTCTGAGTGGATATTATACAATGTCCGCAGCGCAGTTTTGATTTCGCTTTTTGTGGCCACAGTTCTGAGTGCGATGGGGTTTTTTCGCAATTGGCGAAATGAGGCCATTCGTGCGACCGAGCTGCAAAATGAGCTAATCTCTTCTGAGTATGCTCTTCTCCGAAACCAGATTAACCCGCATTTTCTTTTCAATAGTCTCAATGTTTTGAGTGAATTGGTGTATGAGGACCAAGCTACCGCTGTCAAGTTTATCAGGCAGTTGAGTGATGTGTATCGTTATGTCATCGACAGTCGCTCCAAAGACTTGGTCTCTCTGTCGGAAGAATTGGAATTCATTCGGTCATATGTCTTTTTATTGAAAATTCGCTTTGGTGAAAAGCTGTTGGTTGACCTACCCGATTCGGTAGATGCAAACAAAGCGACCATTCCAATGGCTTTGCAGATTTTGGTCGAAAACGCGGTCAAACACAATGAAGTTTCTTACAAGAATCCCCTTCGAATCAATATTTCTGTTGAAGAGGATATGCTAAAAGTGCAGAACAACCTTGCGCCAAAGGCTACTCCCGAAGAACGAAGCGGAGCAGGACTGGAAAACATCTCCAAACGCTACGCCTATTTTTCATCCAAGTCCATCGAAATCAGCTCAGATGGCGGTTTTTATACGGTATCAATCCCCTTGCTCCAACTTGAATGAAACTGCAAATCCTCATCATCGAAGACGAAGAACGATCAGCAAATCGGCTGGAGAAGTTGATTTTGGAAGCAAGGCCAGAGGTGCGGATTGTGAGTAAATGCGAAAGTGTTGCTGAATCTATTGAATGGCTGAAGACCAATCCTTCTCCCGATTTGATATTCAGTGATATTCAACTCTCTGATGGGCTGAGCTTTGAGATTTTTGAAAGAATAAAAGTCGCCTCGCCTGTTATTTTCACTACAGCCTATGACCAATATGCCATCAGGGCATTCAAAAACAACGGCATTGATTACTTGCTCAAGCCTATGGTTCCGGAAGAATTGACCGCTTCACTCGAGCGTTTTTCAGAAAGGCAAAATCCCCGCTCGGCAACTGAAGAATTAGAGAAACTGGCACGATTGGCAGCGTCCATGGCTGGTGGCAGTCCGGCCTTCAGAACAAGGTTTTTAATAAAAATGGGCGAAAAATTTAAGTCGTTTGAAGCGCCCGAGATAGTCTGTTTCGAGGGTCGTGATAAATCCACTTGGATTGTGACTCCAGATGGTCGGTCTTATCCCATTGACGACACTTTGGAAAAACTGGAGCAATCGCTCAATCCGTCCAAGTTTTTCAGAATAAGTCGCAAGTTCATCGTGAATTTTGACACCATTAAAAACATTGAGACCTATCCTAATAACCGCTTGAAGTTGACTTTGAACGGTTTTGACGCTGATGACTTGATAGTAGCGCGAGAACGCACCCAAGCGTTCAAGCAGTGGATGGAAAGCTAAATGCCCGGCCACCTGTCCGGTACCACCACACCCCGATTTTGCTCTTTAAGGCCTTTGTCGTTTTCCGTTTCAGTCAGTAAAGCGATCATCATTGAACGCACGAAGTAATCGGGCCAGGCGTGCATTAAGGCGGCCATTTGGTCAGCATTGTGCACTTGGTTGTGGTCGGTGAATGTGGCAGGAGCCAACCACGAATCCTTTGGCAAAACAGCCCATAGTCCTCCGGATTTTCTGAAGAAGTCAATCGCCTCAGTCCGTCTCATCCACCATCCTGACGGGTATTTCGGCCCGGCATCTGTGGGCGCTTTTGGATGGGTGATAGCGGAATAATGATGAAACAAATAACCTTTGAGCCAAGCTTGTCTTTCATCTACAACCAATTTGTTCCTTATGCACCATTCTTTGCCCGAGCCCCTGGTAGTCATCAAGCATTGTTGCCTCATTTTTTCTGCTTTCAAGGCCAAGGTATCTCCGGGATTAATTCCAAACCAACTGCGATGATCCGTCTGATTAGAGGCACTCAAATAGAACTTGCATGCCGTTTCTATGTGGATGGTTTTATTGGTTTGGTGGTCGCGAACAATAAAGTCAATTTCTCCACCTGTTCGCTCACCTTCAAATAGCTGTACTCCATGAAATAGCAGGTCGAAACGCGGACTTATTTCAAAATAAATACGTAGCAAATGCTCAAATCTTTTTCCCAGAATCAGGCGTTGCTTTCCCTCTGGCTCCGGTTGTACAGCAAAACTGTTCAAGGGTTTTTCGTTCGTCATTTTCAAAAAATCAGTGGCCGCTTCTTCGAAATACTTTTGGCTCGGAAGCACAATGCGCTTGTCATTTTTGAAATGTGCCAGCAATCCGGGTGCGCCAATACACCAAAGCAGCTCTTTCAGAATAGTAGGTTTGTCAGCGAAGTCGGATAGGGACATTTTGGCAAATGATGGTTGTGTGGAGATTCTATCTTTGCCCGAAAGCGCAAAACATGCGATTGGTTGGACAAATTCCGCATCAGCACTACAAAATCTCTGTGTTTAATTACAACGCAAAGTACATCATTGAGGTGGAAGTGGGCCCATTCAAGCAGACCTACAAAATCCCCGAAACTGAGGTGACCGGCATGGCCGATATTGAGCGTTTGGTGGACAGTGAGTTTTTGGCCTCCATCACCAAGCGCTTTTTGGAAATGAAAGAAGACTTTGGTAAAACATTCAGAAAACACATTCAATGATTGGTAAAATTTCCCTTGGAATCAATTTAGTCTTGACCATTGCGGTCATTTATCTCTTCACCCGTTTGGAAAGCGCCCCGGCCGCTGAAGAAGTGATTGAACGGCCTGTTTTCAGAATGTCGAATGATTCCACTTTTACTGTTCCGGGCATTGCTTGGGTCAATGGAGATAGCATCATGGCCCGCTATCAGTTCATATTGGACAAAAGTGATGAGCTTATCAGAAAATCGAAAGTCAGCGACCGAAAGCTTCAACAGGAAATCTCCAAAGCCGAAAAAGAGTACGCGGATTTGATGAAGTATGCCGAAAGTGGTCAAATGACCAAAGAGGAGGAGGCTATTCTTCAAAATCGGATTATGGAGCTTCAATACAATATTCAAGCAATGGAGCAGCAAGAGACGGGTCTTTTGGCCAAAAATGAATATGAGATTAACCTTGAACTTTTTGAGCGTCTCCACAATTATCTCAAAGAGTATGGGCAAAAGAATGGTATTGATGTGGTGTTCAATTACCAACCCGGTGGTCAGATTTTGTATTCCGGAGAGGCGATGGATATCACTGAAGATGTCCTGAAAGGGCTAAACGAAGCATACGCAAACGAGAAAAAAACCGCAAACGGTAAACCCTGATCATATGTCATTGGCAGATAAGAAACTCAAAGGGAACATAATAGAATATGTCCTTTTCCTATGGCAAATGGAGGACTTGGTGCGAGCTGCCAATTTTGACATTGGGGCCATCAATGCGTTCATCTTGTCTTATGTTCCCGATCAGACAGGGTTTGAGGAAGAATCAAAATGGTTTGGACAGTTGGCTTCTAAAATGAAAAACGAAGGCCTATCAAAAGCCGGCCATATCGAGGATGTGAATGAAATAGTGCGAGAGCTCAACTTTCTGCATCATACATGTCTCAACCTATACAGGGATGCCCGCTACATCGGGCTTTTCAAAACCGCCAAGCAGAATATTGATGAATTGAGGTCCAAAACCTCCGGCAGTGCTACCGATGTAGAAACCATGCTTCAAGGGCTATATGGTCTGCTGATTTTACGGTTAAAAAAGACACCGATTTCAGATGAAACCCGCGATGCCATGAAAACCATGAGCGACTTGCTGGCCTATTTGGCGGTGATGTACGGGAGAATGAAAAAGGGTGAGATGAACGCTTCTCTGAACTGAGAATGAAAAAAGGCTCCTCACAATTGAAGAGCCTTTTTCATTTGTTTTCAATCTGAGAAAAGCTATGATTATCAATGAGACAGAAGTCTTTGTCTCAAAATGAATTCGTATTGCTGGTTTTGCTTTTGCAGTTTGCGCAGCATTTCATCACGATCGTGGTTTTCATCCAACATCGACACGGCATTTTCCAGCACCAATTGGATTTCTTTGAAATCAAATGGCTTGGTAATCAGCCTGAAAATGCTTCCATTGTTGATGGCATCTCGCACACTCACCATCTCGGCAAAAGCAGTACTCAATATTCTTACAACGTGAGGAAAATCTTTGCGCATAACCTCCAAAAACTCCACTCCTGACATAGATGGCATATTGTGGTCAGCCAAAACGATCTGAATCTTCTCTCGCTCTATAATGGAGTATGCATCTATTGGAGAGTCGGCCGTAAATACTTCGAAGCTATCGCGAAGGTTGGAAGTGAATGAAACCAAGTTTTGAGGCTCATCATCCAAAAAAAGAATTCGTGGCTTAAGATCTTTCATGGCGAAAAAATTAGTTGTCCCTCTTAACGTTCATCCACAAATTGAAGTTTCAAAAAACAGAAAAAAGATTTTCGTTGCGGTGAATGTACAGGGTTTTCCCATCCAATACATGTTGTTTACAACTTTATTGTGTTCATGCCTATGGCCCAAGTTGGCAGTTTTTCTTTATGAATTGCTATGTGGCTTTGTCAAAATGAACTGCTTAGCTTGTAAATTCAAGAACAAATTGACCCTAATAGTCGAAGAAAGTAAAGGCCGTGGGATTTAAATTTTACGCATTCAGGGCTATAAATAACAGGGAAGCCTGCAACCGATTTGAGGAAGGTCACATCGGAATCCTTAAGGCGTTTGGAATAGAAACCATCACCACCAACAACTCAATTTGGAAGTTCGACCCCTATGTTTGGGTTATAATGGTTGAAGAAATCGATACAGGCACTTTGATTGGTGGTATAAGGGTTCAGAAATTCGATGGCCGAAACGAATTGCCGATGGTCAAGGCTATTACACATCTCGATGGCAGAATAGCAGATGAGATAGAGGCCGAGTTTGAGAACGGGACCGGAGAGTGCTGCGGAATGTGGGTAAGCAGACGAGGTTTTGGAAAGGGTATAGCACCACTTTTATGTCGTGCATCTGTGGCCATTTCAGACCAAATAGGTGTTCACAGCCTTTTTTGCTTGGTAGCACATTACACTTTGCAAATGGTCGAAGATATTGGCTTCAAAGTGATGACCCACTTGGGAGAAGAAGGCCATTTCAAATATCCTGACGACAGATACAAGGCTTACGCTATGAAGTTTGAGAACATTTTGGACATTTCTGCCGCACTGCCCATCGAGCAGGAGCGATATCTGAGCCTGCGCGAAAAACGCATTCAAGCCCATACCGAGTTGTCCCAAGGTAAAGAAGTTCATGTCAGCTATAACTTTGACCTAAGTGGACAAGTATAGGTGCGCCAATCAGAATCATGTTATGTTTAGATTCGCACTAACCATTCTATTTTTTTTGAATGTTCTAAATGGTCTGCAGGCACAAGTAGTGCTGGGCGATCGCCCTCAAAGACAGGCCATTGGTAATTTGATGGAGTTTCAATTGGCCGATCCGGAAATCACCAATCCAGCCCAGCTGGATCGAAATGCTTTTGAAGCGGGCTTACCGGATGTCCCTAACTTTAATGTGACCAAAAAGGCCGTTTGGTTGAGGTTTGAATTGACCAACAACGGGAGTTCTGACGACTATGTCATTGAAGTCGCCCAACCCCAACTGGAGTTTGTCGAGTTCCACATAATTGATCCAACCGGCAAGTCTACCTCAGTTTCGGCCGGATTTTTTCAGAAATACAGTCAAAGGACGTTCGCAAATCAGAACTATTGCTTCCCCATCAAGGTACCTCATGGACAGCAGAGGGTTTGTTATTTGAAAATCACGAGTGGTGGTCAAATTCAAGTTCCTGTCTACGTTGAGAAACCTGATGAACTTAAGGTCCAACATAACACAAAGGATGTATTGTTTGGACTGTTTTCGGGCGTAATGCTGGCTATGTTCGTCTATAACCTTTTTGTGTTTCTTTTCTCCCGAGAGCGAAGTTACCTGTTGTATGTGGTTTACATAGGAATCGTGTTTGCTACCCAGGCCAATTTTCAAGGCTATACCATCCGTTTCTTTTGGCCCGACAGTCCATGGATGGAGTATAACGCTACGACCATTCTCAGTTGTCTGGCGGGTATTTCAGCCGCTCTCTTTTTCATTGATTTTGTCCATCTCAGAGAATATGGCCCTAAAATGCTCAAGTGGATTTATGGCTTTGTTGGCGTGTATGTGGTTTCCATTTTGACGGCAGTTTTGGGACAACCTCAAATAGCTTATGTAATACTCCAAGGCAATGCTTTTGGTCTGGCTATTCTCCTGATGGGATTGTCCATTTGGCTTTACAAATCAGGTGTAAGACAGGCACTTTATTTTCTGATTGCGTGGGCCGTTTTTCTTACGGGGGTCTGTATTTTCATTCTGAAAGACTTTGGCGTATTTCCTTACAATGCATTCACTTACAACATCATGTCAGTCGGCTCGGCTTTGGAAGCGGTGTTTCTTTCCATGGCCTTGGCCGAGCGCATTAACGTGTTGAAAAAAGAAAAAGAAGAATCCCAGATTCTGGCCTTCAAGGCTATGCGCGAAAACGAATCTATTGTGCGCAGGCAAAACGAAATTTTGGAAGAGAAAGTAACAAAGCGCACAAGCGAATTGCAGCGCAGTAATTATGACTTGACCAAGGCAATGACCGATTTGAAAAACGCTCAAATCAAATTGGTAGAAAATGAGAAAATGGCATCATTGGGTCAATTAGTCGCGGGCATTGCCCACGAGTTGAATAACCCCATCAATTTCGTTCTGTCTAATGTTTCGCCTCTCAGGCGGGATATTTACGAGTATTTGGAATTGGTGGAAATAATCAAAAAAGGAAATGATACCGAAGCAGTTGTCCTGATTGACAAGATAAAGGCGTACTGCAATAATTTGGAAAATGAAGGTCTGAAAAAAGAAATTGAACAACTTCTGAGAGGAATAGAAGAAGGGGCTGAGCGCACTGCCGAAATTGTGAAGGGGCTTCGTGTTTTTTCAAGGCTGGATGAGCAAGATCTCAAAAAGGCCAACGTCAATGATTGTGTGAAATCAACCATGGTCGTCTTGAAGACACTATTGCGCAACAAGGTGAAAATCACCAAGAATCTCGGAGCTTTGGATAAAATTGACTGTTACCCGGGCAAGCTCAATCAGGTGTTCATGAATGTGATTAACAATGCGTACCACGCAATCCAATCTGCCGGTAAGGGATATCCCGAGGGAGAAATTGTGATTTCGACTTACCAAACCGAAAAAGATGTATTGGTGAGAATTAAAGACAATGGAATTGGAATGAGTGAGGCGGTGGCTAATCGAGTATTTGATCCTTTTTTCACCACCAAGGAAGTTGGCGAGGGTACAGGGCTTGGAATGTCAATTGTGCTGGGAATTGTAAATGACCATAAGGGAAAAATAGAGGTGAAATCAGAGTTCGGACTCGGGACTGAAATAGTGCTAATTTTACCCCGAAACCTATCCTAGTAAAACCAAATTCCCAGGACTTGAAATCAAAAGAAATAGGTATTGTGTACTTGGATGATGAGGAAAACAACCTCATTTCCTTCCAAGCCACATTTCGAAGAGACTACAATGTTTGGGTAACCCAATCACCTCAAGAAGCAGCTGAGTTTATTCGGCTTAATGATGTTCACATCGTAATTGCTGACCAGAAAATGCCCGAGGTATCAGGGGTTGAGTTTTTGGAAATGATTCGATATGAGTTCCAAGACCCTATTCGAATTCTGCTTACAGGTTATGCCGACATAGAAGCTGTCATAGATGCTATCAATCGTGGGCAGGTATTTAGGTATATCCAGAAACCATGGAATGAAGGAGAGTTGAAAGTGCTGTTTGACAGTGCATATCAACTATACTTTGCCAATAAGGATCTTAGATTGAAGAATGCCGAATTGGCCAGGGCCTATTCAGAATTGGAGAAGTTTGTTTATTCGGCATCTCATGATATCAAAGCTCCAATTGCCACCATTCAAGGCCTTGTGAAATTGGCCGTTCAAGAGAGTGATTTGGCGGGAATGAGAGAGTGCATAGACAGAATAGACATTTCGGCAAACAAGCTGAGTTTCTTCACTAATCATTTACTTGGGTTTTATCAGACTTTGAGAAAACCCTTAGACTATGTGCCTGTAGATTTCTCGGAAATGTGGCATCAGACTTTGGAGACAGCGCGTTTACACGAGAACTTTCAATTCGTTAGGATGACCAAAGAGATTCAACAGAACAATACCTTTTTCTGTGACGCTGAGCATCTGAAGGCTGCTTTGATGAGCTTGGTGGTCAACTCCCTAAAGTACATCAACAAGAGCAATCCTGAATCTTATTTGGCTATGCGGATATTGAGCAATGAGTCAGTTGCAATTATTGAGTTGGAAGACAATGTGCTTGGGTTGGGCAATAGCCAAGAACAAATATTGGAAATGGTTGAAGGTCGTGATTGGGTGGGCTCTTCAGCAGCGATTATGGTATTCATGATTAAGAAAATTGCCGATAAGCTTAATGGTCAAATGCAGTTTAATCACCCAACAAATGGTGGTATGACCATTAAATTGACAATCCCGAATCACAAATGAAAGAATCGGAGTTCAATATTATTCTTATTGACGACAACGAAATTGACACCTCGGTTAACGAGAAGTTGATTAAACTGGCCAATCTCACCGGCAATGTGAGAACGTTCAATTCCTCTACGCAAGCATTGGCTTTTTTGCGCGAAAATCATGACCAACTGCTCCCGTTCATCAATGTGGTTTTGCTGGATATTTTAATGCCCGAAATGAACGGCTTTGCTTGTCTCAAAAAAATGGCTTCAATGGATGAACCGCTTAAAGAAAGAATGTGCGTGTACATGCTTTCTTCGAGCATCGACAGACTGGACATCATGAAAGCTGACGCTGAACCAATGGTGCGCAGGGTGTTGGAAAAACCTCTTGACGTTTACTTGCTGAAGAAAATCTTAGTCGAACTCAAACAAGAGTTTTCTCAATCCGGGAAAATCTAATCCATTAATTGACGAAGTAAAGGAGGATTAACCCGCCTACCATTGCCAATTTGGTGTAGCGTTGGGATTTTGCCACTGCTTCGTGTGTTCCGGAAGTGAGATTGTGCCATGCAGAAACCAACAAGGGAGCAATGACGAATCCGGCAAGGACCGCCCATACCCATCCGGATGAACCGGGATTGGTAAACACCAAAATTGCAATGACCGTGAGGGAGATGACTGTGGAAATCATAAGCACTACCAGCAATCTTCGAGTAGTAATCGAGCCCAGTTTGATAGCCAGAGTTTTGAAATCTGCCATGCTGTCACCGGCTGCATCCTCCAAGTCTTTCTGAATTTCTCGGATAAGAGTGAGCACAAAGGCAAAGGCCGTGTATAAGAGAACACCCATGGAAGCATTGAACAATCCGGGTGAGCAATGATCAACCAAATTCATTGATTGAGAAAAATAACTCTTCATGGGAAATATATAAAGCCAGCCAACAAGCAAAGGCACACTGCTCACCATGAGTGCCACCACAACATTACCTATCAGGAATTTTTTCTTGAATGCGGAAGAGTAAAACCATATTCCCAAGGTTAGTAGGAAGGGAACTATCACCATGAGAATGTTTTGGGTCAAGTATCCCAGATACAGCGCCAAGAAAATGGCCAATGCATTCAGGACAAAATGCCAAACGATGGCTACCCTTCGTTTCACCCATTTATCTATTACAACTCGATTGGGTTTATTGATTCGATCCACACGAACGTCAAAATAGTCATTGATGATGTTACCGGAGGCAGTCAGAATAACCAATATAGTTACCAAAAGCGCAAACTCCAATCGCAACTCCGTTGAACCCGGACAGCTTAGCACGGCTTTGTCCATCAGCCAAAACTTAACCGCCAAACATGTGAACAGAATCATCAGCAAGTTGACAGGCCGCGAGAGCAATACGAAACCATATATCATTTTGAAGAGTGACAAGGAGAACAAATTTTATTGGAGTGAAGGGCTGAAATTACTTAATTGGCTGACAAATTTACCCCCGCAAACCCACGAGCAATGGAGCACTTGAAAATGACAGAACAGCATCGGCAGACCATGCTTGTGACGGGCAAGCATGGATATGTTCTTGAAAAGATTGAGTCTATTTTGACTGAAATGGGTTTCAAAGTAATCGTTGCCGTTCAACCCGATGAGGTGATGCGCCATTTGAAAACGACCGACCCGGATGGCTTTTTCCTGGCGGGTGGGATAGACCCTTTGATTAAATCAGGATATCTGGACTTTCTTTCTGGCCAAAAGCCGGGAATTAAAATTGTCCACCACCAAGGCGGACCGGCCAATGTCAAAGCTGAGGTGACCGAGGCTTTCAGGATTTGACAAGACTGTCTGAGTCTATCAATTCGTTCTTGTTGTCACGCATCAAAGCATAATTAAAACCGGGATGTATGGCGTATGCACCGATGTTTCCTGCTTTGTCCAAAGCTATGTATCCTATTTGAAAATCCTTGTAAGCCTGTTTTGCGGCTATTCTTTTGACTGCAGTTTCGCAAGCCTCCTGAGCGGTCGCGCCTTGACGCATCAACTCGACCACCAAGAATGACCCGCAAGTCTTTAGGACAGCCTCGCCCAACCCGGTGGCTGTAGCCGCACCTACTTCATTGTCAACATAAAGTCCTGCTCCGATAATGGGTGAGTCACCCACTCGACCGTGCATTTTGTAAGCCAGTCCGCTGGTCGTGCAAGCACCACTCAAGTTGCCATTTAAATCCATAGTCAACAGTCCTATGGTATCATGATTCTCAACGTTGATAATGGGTTTGTATTCGGAGGTATCGAGCCACTCTCTCCACGCCTTTTCGGCTGCCGGTGTCAAAAGATTTTCAGCTTCGAATCCCTGAGATAATGCAAACTGATATGCACCCTCACCCGCCAACATGACATGAGGGGTCTTGTCCATCACCAATCGCGCTACCGAAATTGGGTGCTTAATATTTTGTAAAAAACTGACGCTACCTGCATTACCTGTTTCGTCCATGATGCAGGCGTCTAATGTGACATTGCCATCACGATCAGGCAAACCTCCCAAGCCCACGCTCATGCTTTCAGGGTCAGCTTCGGGCACGCGCACTCCTGCTTCGGCTGCATCCACCGCGCGGCCTCCTGCCGAGATGATTTTCCAAGCGGCCTCGTTGGCAGGTAGTCCATGATTCCATGTGGAAATGACCAAACCGCCCTTGTAAGGAACTATCGGTTTTGGTTCTGATGGAGCGGGGTAGTCCAATCTCCCTTTGGTGAAAAATCCTAATCCAAAGCCACCGGCCAATGCTGCGGTCGTTTTGATAAAGTTGCGTCTGGCTGTCATGTTGCCAAAAGTATTGGGTCGATAGCTTTAGGCGAAATGTTGATGGAAAAAAGATAATTCAACCACCGGGCCCTAAACAAAACACCTGTTTTACTTGTCCTTTGCCCAACAAATTCAAACCCATCATGAGTACAATCAAAGTTGGCCAGAAGGCCCCCGCTTTTGCAGGAAAAATTCAATCCGGCAAAGAAGTCTCGTTATCTAACTATTCAGGCCGCAAGTTGATTCTCTATTTTTATCCAAAGGACTTGACTCCGGGATGCACTGCACAGTCCTGCAGTCTCGGTGAAAACTTTGGCACCCTCCGAGGCAAAGGCTTTGAGGTTTTGGGCGTTAGCGCTGACAATGCCAAAAAGCACGTTCAGTTTATTGAGAAGTATTCTCTGCCCTTTGACTTACTGGCAGATGTAGACAGACAAACCATCATGGCCTATGGTGTGTGGGGTAAAAAGAAATTCATGGGCCGTGAGTACGAGGGCATTTTGAGGACCACATTTATCATAAGTGAAAACGGAACTATCGAGCACATTCTCGACAAACCTGACACAAAAAATCATGCTGACGAAATCTTGAGCCTTTATCCATGAGGAGTTTTGAACACCGTAAATAGGTTACGTACCAAAACCCATACTTTCGCTCAAACAATCATCTAAACAACGTAAAACAATGTCTGCAGAAGTAAACAAGGAAAAGCTCAAGGCCCTCCAATTGACCTTGGAAAAGTTGGATAAGAACTACGGAAAAGGCGCAGTAATGCGCATGGGCGACAATGCCATAGAGGCTTTGGAAGTTATACCATCGGGGTCGCTGACGCTTGACTTGGCTTTGGGTGTAGGAGGATATCCAAAAGGAAGAGTCATTGAGATTTTTGGCCCCGAGTCGTCCGGTAAAACCACTTTGGCTATTCACGCCATAGCTGAAAGCCAACGTAAAGGAGGGATATGCGCAATAGTTGATGCCGAGCACGCTTTCGACCGTTTCTATGCTGAAAGTTTGGGAGTTGATATCGCCAATTTGCTCATCTCGCAACCTGACAATGGTGAGCAAGCCCTGGAAATTGCCGATAATTTGATTCGCTCGGGAGCAATTGACTTATTGGTTGTTGATTCCGTGGCAGCTCTCACTCCACGTGCTGAAATAGAAGGAGAAATGGGAGACTCACAAGTGGGTTTACAAGCCAGACTGATGTCAAAAGCCTTGCGAAAACTCACAGGTACCATTTCCAAAACCAATTGCTGCTGCATTTTCATCAACCAGCTTCGTGAGAAAATCGGGGTAATGTTTGGCAACCCGGAGACTACCACGGGCGGCAATGCGCTTAAGTTCTATGCGTCTATTCGAATTGATATCCGCAGAACGGCCCAGATTAAAGATGGAGAGGATGTAAAAGGAAGCCGAACCAAGGTGAAGGTGGTAAAGAACAAAGTAGCGCCTCCTTTCAGAAAAGCTGAGTTCGATATCATGTATGGAGAAGGAATCTCCAAGACAGGTGAGATTATTGACCTTGGAATAGAATTGGATATCATTAAAAAAAGTGGTTCGTGGTTTAGCTATGGAGACACCAAACTGGGCCAGGGCAGGGATGCTGTGAAGCAATTGCTTAAGGACAACCCTGAATTGATGGAAGAAATGGAGAAGAAAATCACAGACAGACTTAAATCCTGACCTTTTGATAATTGTCAAAAAATCTAGTCCCGACCTAAACAGGTCGGGACTTTTTGTTTCTTTACACGCTGATGAAGAAGCTACTCTCCCCTGGCTTGATTGTCGCTTTGTGCGTGCTCATTTGGGCCGGTTGCACCGAAGGCGATGTTGCAACTACAGAACCTGCTGCCGAACAACAAGCAAAGCAATTTGCCGAGTTGAATGATCGCATTAAAGCGGCACCAAACAATCCCGATAATTATGTCGAACGTGCTAAGTATTTCTTGACGATCAATGACTTTGACAACGCGCTTCTGGATTTGGACAGAGCCATAAAGGCAGACACAACTCGGTCGGATTTGCACTTATTGAGAGGCCAAACCAATTTCAGTTTTCAGCATTTTAAAGATGCAATTGAGGATTATAAGAATTGCCTCAGAATCAATCCTGACAATGCTGATTGCCATGTCCGAAAGGCAGAATTGGAGTTGCTCTTTATGAATTATCCGGTAGCTATTGCCAATATCAATGCTGCCCTTCGTATCAATGAATACATGCATGAAGCCTATTTCCTTAAAGGTGTCTATTATAAGGAGATAGGGGATACCACATTGGCTGTCTCTTCCTATCAAACGGCCATTGAAGTCAACCCGGACTATTATGACGCTTACATTGCAGTTGGTCTTTTATACCACAAGTCCAAAAGTGATTTGGCTCTCGAATACTACAATACGGCTCTGGCTCTTAAGCCGCTGAGTTTTGAGGGTTTGTACAACAAGGCAATGTATCTGCAAGAAACGGGATTCAAAGACACAAAAAGATACCAAGAAGCTTTATCCATATATGCACACATCATGGAGTTGATTCCGGAAAGCGAATTGGCATATTACAATAGCGGTTATATATACTTGGAATATATCTCTGCAGATGACAATTCAAATGACACCTATAACAAAGCGGCCACTTTTTTCACGCAAGCTATTGAACGCTATCCCGGATACTACCAAGCCTATTACAACCGAGGTCTATGTTGGGAAAGTCTAAAGGAATACCAGCGTGCCCGAAATGATTTTAACAAGGCGCTCACGTTCCAAAAAGACTACACTCCTGCAGCTTTGGGTTTGGAGCGCTTGGACAAAGTCAATCCTTGAGCTCCGGAAACAAACGAATAGAAGTTTCCAAGAGTGTTTTTCCGGAGAGCGAGAAAGTGATTGGGATCAATACCCTGCAAGGTCTATGATACACTTGACCGGGAGTAGCCAACTGACTGAGGTGCAATTCCATTTCAAAATACAACTGACGTGTAGTTTCCGATTTTGAAATCGAAAACTCCAAGATATTTTCATCGAAATCAGCCCCGACAAACTCGATACCTGCTTCTTCCATCAATTCGACACGGTTGCTTTTGTATGCATTGATAAGCATGCCTTCCGGCATCTTTATTTTCACCCTGACAGTAGCCTTATCATTTATTTCTATGGGTTCGGCATAAATGACACCTTCGTTGCCTAAGGGATTTCTGATGTCGGCAATTGCAAGGTCGTAGTCGTTCAAGGCAAGGGTTGAAAGCTTGTCTTCGCTGATGTTATAAATCCTGATAGCATCATTAAAAGCATCTGAAATGAAAATAACGCCACCGCTATAGCTTATTCCGCAAGGGTAATAAAGTTGAGCAGTTTTGCCATTGCCATCTGCCATTCCTGCTCCTTTGGATCCAATTAGTTGTTTGAGACTTCCTTTTTCTTCCACCCACAGCGAATGGCCAAGCGGATCGGTGAAATAGGTTTGCTCCTCGATAACAACCATGTCATATACCCCGCGGATTCCATTATTCTCCGCAGACGCGGAGTCAAATAGCTTTCCTGTGTTTTTCCCGTCAAGTTTGAAAGTATTGCCATGAAAGGCAGAAGACGCTGTGAGTGATTTTGCTCCATTCACAACTAATCCGGTAGGCGCGGATATCATAGCCGTAGCAGTTTTTTTCTTCTTTTTTTTCTTGGATGATGACAATTCCATAGGTTTTGCCTCATTGGTTCGTAAGTCGAGCGTCCAGATTTCATCCGTTCCGGCCATTGCTATATAGAGCTGTTCATTCGCAAGTTCCAGGTCATAAGGAAATGAAATTGCACCTTTCGTTCCTTGAACGTTCGATTGTTTTTCAGAAGACG
>Ga0169931_10001709_pt1 | contig 36179 bp, 33 predicted proteins | sample Kivu_15m_20L_FD_129675 | JGI IMG/M metagenome (GOLD analysis project Ga0169931, IMG submission 129675) | Freshwater microbial communities from Lake Kivu, Western Province, Rwanda to study Microbial Dark Matter (Phase II) - Kivu_15m_20L... | ecosystem: Environmental > Aquatic > Freshwater > Lake...
AGATCATCCGCTGGTCGGATTGGCGGCGGGACCGCAACCGACGCGCGGCAGAGAGCCATCGGAAACGCCGGGCCAAACGCAGCCAGCGGCGAAGGAATAAGTAACCGGCGCTGTAGTACTAGGGTGTAGGAACAATGGACGACATCGCGGAATTGATCGAGCGCCTGCGAGCGGCCGGACGGAACGTCTGGCAATCGGTATCGGCGACCGAACAACAAGTGGCGGATCTTGAGTGCGCCTTTGGGCAACAGATGCCGCCCCGCTACCGGACGTTCCTGCAACGGTGGGGTGCTATCGGGGTGCTCGGTTCGATGTATTCCGGGATCATCAACGGGAAGATTGAGGGCAGTCGCGGGTGCGCGTGGACCGACACCAAACGCGCCCGCGAGTTCTGCCAACTTCCGCCGCACTACCTTGTCGTGCAACCCGACGAGGACGGTTACGTGTGCCTTGATTTCAGCCGCACCGCGCCGGGCGGCGAACACCCGGTCGTGTACCACATGCCGTTCCGCAACACACCATTCAATGAACTCGCGCCGAACTACGCCGCGTGGCTTCGTGAAAGACTCGGGGCGATGATCGACGAAGAGTGAACCGAGACCTTCAAAACAAATCGGCCGGGTCCGCGGCGTGGACCTTACGCACCGCCAGCAACCCAGAGGCCAAGCACATGCCGCACGTCAGCGCGAGCACGCCGAGCGCGATTTCGGGCGTCATTTGGGTAGGAATGCCGCCGAACCGCGCGGCCACTTCGTACAGCCCCAGCGACACCGCGAACGCCGGCACATAGCCGAACAGCCCCAACACCAGCGCTTGCCACAGCACCACCCGCGACAGGTACGGGCCGCGGTAACCCAGCGCCTTCACCGTCGCGTATTCTGGCAGCATGTTGCGAATGTCCGCGGCCATCATCTGGTACACGAATATCACCCCGACCACGACCGCCAGCACCACCGCGACCGCGAGGAACTGCCCCACCGACGTGAGCCGCAACCAGTACCGGCGCTCGGCGGCGCTGATTTCCGCACGCGTCCAGACGGTCACGTCCGGCGGCAATGCGGCTCGTAACTCGCGCTGCGCCGCGAGCGCATCGGCACCGGGTTTCAGTTGCACGAGGCCGAAACTGCATTCGTCGGCCGGTGCGAACGTGACGCGGGCGAAGGTGCCTTCGGCGCACATCAGCATCCCGTTCCAACTGAACCCGGTGCCGAGGTCGAACGCGCCCGCGATTTCGGCGCGCTGCCCGTTCACGCGGGGTTGATTCGGCGTGCCGTAGTCCGGTTTGCTGCGGCGGTCCATCAGGAAGGTGCCTTCGCGGCGCAAGAGCGCGCCCGCGGCGCGCGCGGCGGCTTCGGACGCGAACACGCCGCCCGCGCCGAGTTTGAACGCGCGGGGCAGTTGGTCCGGCGGCACCGCGATCACGTTCAGGCTGAGTTCGCCACCGTCCGGGGCGCGCCACGCGGCCGGGCCGAACGACACCGGTACCACGTCGGCCGCGGTGCGCGCTTGTGCGAGGCGCGCGCGCGAAACGCTACCCGGCCGGCTCAGGTCGAGGTACTCGCTGGAGGTGACGAGCAGATCGAATTCGAGTTTGTCGAAGAGGATGGTCGCGGTGCGGCCGACGCCGCCGAGCAGCCCGAGTTCCATGAACGCGAGCACGACCGCGAACGCCACGCCCGCCGCCGCGACCAGCGTCCGGGCGCGCTTGTGAACGAGGTTCGACCACGCGAGCGCGAGCGGACTCACTTCTTCTTCTCGCGCGTGAGAACGAGCAGCACCGAACCGTCCGCCGCCTTGTCCGCCGCCGGGATCGCCGCGGGGCGCGCTTGGCCCTTGACGAGATAGATCGTCAACACGTCTCGGTCGAGGGCGTACAGCCCTTCGTAATCCGGGGCGCTTGCGACCCGCGCGTCGGCAATGCGGTCGTCCGCGACGCCCACCGCTCCGTCCGCCGCTTCGTCTTCGTTGTAGCGTGTGATGTCGATTCGTGCCGCATCGTTCCGGGCGGAGACGGTGAACGTGCCGGTTTCGTGCAGCGCGCGGGTGCGGACGCGCACCGTGTCGCCCGCGAACGTGACAAACTCGGGCGCGTCCGGATCGAGTCGTTCCACCGTCCCGTTTCGCACCAGCCCGGTCACTTTCCATTCACCTTGAAGTGCGGCGGCGCGGTCGGTCTCGGCACCTTTGGGAACGGGCGCGGCGACGAAGGTTACCAGAGCGAGAGCCGTTGCGAACATGTGCGACCTCAGCGGAGAAGGTGCGGGCTATCACTTCTCTTCGCCCGCGGCGCGCGAGTATTTCGCGCAATCGCCGACGGCGCGAGCGGACTCACTTCTTCACGCGCTCCATCACGAGCAGGGCGTTCTTGCTGTTGGCGGGCGACTCGAACTTCGTCGGTCGCTCGCCGCCACCGAACACGAAGCAGATGGTGAGTTTGTCCGCGTCGAGTTTGTAGATCGCGGGCACAACGCTCCCGATGCCCTTCTCGCCCGACACGAGGTCAATCTTCGCGGGCGCGGCTTTGGCGTCGAATGTGAACGTGAACGCTTCGGTGCGCCGCGCCGAGGCAACAGAAAAGTTGCCGTCCTTGATCGTGACCGCCGCGCCGATGTATTCCGGGTCGGCCGGCATGCCGCCGTGAATCACTTCGACCAACTTCCACTCGCCCTCCGGTGTCGCGGGCGGTTGCGGCAGATTCTTCGGGACCGGGGCGGCGGCGAACGTGAGGAGCGCGAGCGCGGCGGCGAACATGCGTCACCCCGTGGGTTGCGGCGCGGAACCCCGCGATTGTAACCCGCGGCGCGCCTGCTTCGCCAGTTCCTTCCAGAAGCCCCACGCGAACCCGAAGTGGATCGCCACGAACACCACCGGCACGCGCGCCGCGACGCCCGCGCCCTGCTTGCGACCCAGCACCGCGCCCGCGGCGCACAGCACGGCGCAGTAGAGCGCGACGCTCGCCGCCCACAGCCACCCCACATACGGCACCGCGAGGCTCAGCAGCGCGCCCGCGAAGAACCACACCGCCCACAGCGGCGGCACCAGCGCCGGCACAGTCAGTGAGTGCCGGTGCTTGCAGGCCAGTTTCGCGCGGCCGCTGCCGTACCGCCCCAGTTGGTAGAAGAGCGCGGCGAAGCTGCGCCGCGGTTCGTACACGATCTGCGCCGCGGGCGCGAAGTAGCACGTCAGCCCGGCCGCGTGGACGCGCTCGTTGAACTCCACGTCTTCGCAGGCGTCGAACGCTTCGTCGAAGAACCCGATCTTGTGGAACACGCTGCGCGCGTACGCGACCGCGGTGCTCTGCGGCTCCACGAACTTCGCTTCGTCCGAAAAGATGTCGGAGTCCGGGTTGTGCCCGAGGCGGCTGCTGCGTGCCGCGCTCACGGCGCGCTGAAAGGGCGTCGGATTCGGCACGTCGAGCGGTTGCGGACGGCCGAGGCAATCCGCGCCGCTGTGCGCGAACGCTAACGCGAGGTGCGAAAGGTAGTCGCGGCTCGGAACGTGGCAGTGGCCGTCCACGATCACGACGACGTCTTTGGTCGCGTGCCGGATCGCGGTGTTGCGGCCCGCGGACGAGAACCGGCCGGGGTTGAACACCAGCTTCAGGTGCGGGAACTCGCCCTGCAACCGGCGCACGATCGGCACGGTTTCGTCGGTGCTCGCGCCGTCCGCGACGATCACCTCGTAGCGGTCGGTGGGAAAGTGCTGCGTGAGCAGCAGGCGCAGCGTGTGCTCGATGGACCGCGCCTCGTTCCGCACGGGCACGATCACGCTCACGGAGCAGTGGTCAGTGGTCAGTGGGCAGTGGGCAGTCGAAGACATGGTGTGCGCCCCTCAGATGTTGCGTTGCGCGCGAGGCGAACCGTTGCGCGAGGGCAGATTTCACCCCGAAGGGGGTGCGACAACATCGCCCGGTGCAACGCACCGGGTTCGCTGTCGCGTTTCGCAGCAGGCCGAAGGCCCGAGACACGAGCGCCACTCGCGGTTCGTGTCGCACCCCTTCGGGGTGCATATCGCACCGACGCGGTTCCCGGTGCGTTGCACCGGGCTACGTTGTCGCACCCCTTCGGGGTGAAGAACTTCGCCACTGTTTGCTTTCACTAACCACTGACCACCAACCACTAACCACTACTCAGCGTACCGCGGCGGGCGCACGTAGAGGCGCTTCAGCCCGAGCACCTTCAGCCCGGTGGCGAACAGCACGAACAGCGCCATGCCCGGGCCGCGGTTGCGGACGTAGAAGAGGTCGTAGGCGAGCTTGTTGCGCACGGTGCGCAGGCACGAATCCGGCGGCAGGTGCACTTGCGCGAACCCGGTGATTCCGGGCTTTACCGCGTGGCGGCGGTCGTAGCCCACCACCTGCTCCCGCAGTTTCGCGACGATCTCCGGGCGCTCGGGGCGCGGGCCGATCAGCGCCATGTCGCCCCGCAGCACGTTCCACAGTTGCGGCAGTTCGTCCAAGTGGAGCGCCCGCAGCACGCGGCCGACGCGCGTGATCCGCGAGTCGCCCGGCTTGCTCCACTGCGGCCCGGTGAGCCGCTCGCAGTCGTGGCGCATCGTGCGAATCTTGTACAGCGTGAACACCGCGCCGCCGCGGCCGACGCGCGCTTGCGCGTAGATCGCGGGGCCGGGCGACGTGAGCCGCACGAGCAGCGCGCACGCCAGCATCACCGGCAGTGCCGGCACCAGCATGAGCGCGGCGAGCGCGAAATCGACCGCGGCGCGGGCGCGCTCGCCGGCGGACGGCGGCGGCACCGGTTGCGGCGCGGGCGCGGAGCGCGGGCGCAGGTGTACGGCGGGCAACGCGGGCCTCGGGTTCGGGCGCGCCGGCACCGGCCGGCGGAGTCGCTGTGGCATCCGTGGTGTTCCTCTTCGCGGGCGCAACTCGTCGTGATTCAGTTCGCGAACGCCGCCGCGTACGCGGCCCACGCCGACGCGGCGAACGCCTTCGTGATCGCGTCCTCTTCGGGCACCGCGTCGCCTTCGGCTTCGGGCAGCGGCGTGACGACGTACACCTTGTAGATGGTCGGCGCGCGGAGCGCCTTGGCGAACGCCCACCGCGGGCTGTCCGGGGCGACCCACTCGCCGCTCACGGTCCACGCCCACCGCACGCGCACGCGGTCCACCTTCGTCTGCGACTTCTTTTCGAAGTCCGCGACGTACAGCTCACCGGTCCGCCCGTTCGGGAGCGCGAGCGCTTCTTTCTTCGGGCCGCGGAGCGTCTTGTAGCCGCTGCTGGGGTAGCACACGTCCGGCGTGTGCGTGGCGACCGACCCGGGGATGCCGCTGATGAGACTCGTGCTGACCACGCGGCCCGCCGGGCCGATGTACCGCCGGCTGGTCGCGGTGCTGCGCTCGTTCGTGGGCATCTCGGTCGGCACCACCTCGGACCGCCACTCGGGGCCGGCGAGATCGATCGCGTGCAGGTGCGCCGTCAGCTCGCGCTTCTCTTTCGATTCGAGCGTGTCCCAGCGCAGCGTGACCGCGCCGTGAACCAGCGCGCCGCCGGCGATGAGAATCAGAAGCGCGGCGAACGGGAGCGGCTTCATCATGGGTGCGAATCCGGCAGAGGAGTCGGCACGCTCCGCGTGCCGTGTGTTCGGGCCGAGTCAGCTAACTAACCGTGCGCGTTGTTTCCCGCGCCGCAGCGACGGCACGCGGAGCGTGCCGACTACTTTGAAAATCAGCACAGCGCCTCTTGTTCCGTGGAGCCGACGTACACGACGCCGGCGAACGGGATTTCCATCGCCCCGGCGCGCTCGGCGGCGCTCTTCAGCAGCGGCACCGCGGTCTCGCGGTACTTCGCGCACACCAGCACCGCCTCGCACCGGCGGGTCACTTCCACGCTCTCCGCGGCGTTCAAGAGCGCGTGCCCGTGAATCACCACGCAGTCGTAGGGTTCCTTCAGCTTGGCGAGCAGCGCGTCGAGCTTCTCGCCGGTCGCGGCGCGGCGGGCTTCGTCGGACCACTTGCCCGCGGGCAGCAGGTGCAAGCCGCTGGGCAAGAATTGGACGGCCGCGCGGGCGTCGGTTTCCCCGCGGAGCACTTCGCACGTGCCCGCGAGGTTCGGCACCGCCGCGAACGTGTGCAGCACCGGGTCGCGCAGGTCGAAGTCCACGAGCAGCGTCTTGTAGCCGGACTGGGCGAGGCTGCTGGCGAGGCCGAACGCGACGAACGCTTTGCCCTCGTCGCCCACGGCGCTCGTGACGGCCACGGCGGTCGCGCCGCGCCCGAGCCACGTTTGCGACACGTACGCGCGGAGCTTGTCCACGCTCTCGTTCGCGGCGGCCACTTTCGTCGGGTCGTTCGCGGGCGCGCCCGGGATGACGCCGACCACGGGGCAGGGCACCGCGCCCTTCACGTCGGCCAGCCCGCACACGCGGCGGGACACGGTTTCGTACCCGATCGCGCACAGGCCCACGAGCGCGAAGCCCATGAGCGCGGCGAACACCGTGCCGATGAGCTGCTTCTTCGTGTCGCGCTGCGTGGGCGCCGACGCGCCTTGCAGGATGTGGACGCGGTCCGGCGTAATCAGTTCGAGGCTCTTCAGGTGGAACTGCTGAACGAGCTGGCGGTAGATGTTGTCGGTCGCTTCGGTCGCGCTCGATTCGGGCGTGTACCCGGGCTTCTCGACGCCGTTTATCAGTTGCACCCCGCCCTTCTCGGGCAGCGGCAACTCCAGCAGTTGCTTCTCGTACTTCGCCAAGAGCGCCTTCGCGGTGTCCAGTTGTTCCTGCGTGCGCTGCTTCTGCGTCACGATCTCTTGCAGCGGCGCGGCCAACTTCTGAGCCTGTTCGAGGCGCTTCGCGCCGTCGTAGGTTTTCAGCTTCTCGGCCCGGACCTCGGCCCAACGGCTCTCGGCCGCGTCCCAGATCGCTTTCGCGTTCTGCACGTCCGGGGCGCTCGGGTCGCCGGCGTTCTTCTTGAACTCGTAGTCGGTGCGCGCGCGGATCGCGCGCAGCTTCTGGGTCACCACCTCTTGGTCCTTGTCGATCAGGTCGTACGAGGCTTTGGGAACCGGCATGTCTTGGAGCGCCTTGAGCGCGTCCTTGATGACTTCTTCGCGCCGGTTCAGGTCGTGCAGCGTGAGCGGCAGTCGCTCGACCTCTTGTTGGAGCGTCGCCACTTTGTTGATGAGGAGCCGCGGGTCCAACTTGGCGATCAGTTCGGCCGGGAGCGTGCCGGGCGGCGGCACCGTCCCCGCGCCGACCGCGGGCACGACGCCGGCCGGCCCCGCGCCGGCCCCGACCGCGGGCTTCACTTTGGTGTCGGTGGCGAACTGGTTCAGCGTCTTCTTGATTTCCGCCTGTGCTTCCTTCACCTGATCCAAGAACTTGCGCTTGCGGTCCACCTCGCGCTGGTTCACTTCGCTAATGAACGCCTTCTGCACCGCGTCCACGATCCGCTTCGCGTCGCTCGGCTCGTGCCCCTTGAACGTGATGCGGATGATTTCCGAGCCGTCCTGCCACGTCACCATCAGTTCCTCTTCGAGGAACCGAATCGGCTCCTTTTGGGCCTTGATGGTGGGCAGGTCTTTGATGTCGCGCAGCGCCGCGTTCAGCACGAATTCGGACTTGATGAGGCCCGCGGTCGTTTTCACGTAGGTGGCGAAGTCGGTGCGCACCTGATTCGGGTTCTGGTTGCCGACCGGTGTGGGCGCGCTCGCGACTTGGAACAGCGCGTAGCTCTCGTACTTGCTCGCGAGGAGCTCCCACGCGGCGAGCGCGCCCGCGCCGCCGAGCAGCGCGCCGCAAAACGCGATGGCGAGCCAGTGCAGTTTGAGGTACGCGAGCACCCGCATCCCGCCGCCCTCGTCGGCGCGCGCCCCGGGCTTGGCGGCGGGCACCCGCGCCGGGGGCTTGGGCGGTGCGGCGGGCGCATTCGGCGCGGCGAACGTGGGTCCGGTCATGGCGTTACCCGAATCCGTTCAGGTAGGAGGTTTGTTCGGTCCGCGGTCAGGCGGCGCGGGCCGCGCCCGGCGGCAGCGCCTGCGGCGCTTCGATCACGAGTTTCTTCAGCACCCACAACTCGAGGCCGAGCAGCGCCATCCCGATGAGCATCATGGCGTAGCCGAACCCGTCGTGCACGAACTCGCGGGTGCCCGCGTGCGCGGTGGTCGTGTACACCACGCCGGTCGCCGTCACGCGGATCACGTTCGACACGATCGCGATCGGCACGATGCCGAGCAGCAGCATCAGTTTCTCGAACCGCGAGCGGTTCATCAGCAGCGCCGCGGCCACCGAGAACGCGGCGAAGGTGACGAGCATTTTCAGCCCGCTGCACGCGTCCACCACGCCGATGCGCACTTCGTCGATGAGGATCAGGTTGCCGTCGCGGATCGCGGGCAGGCCGAGCGTTTGCAGCAGGAACGTGCTGCTCATGGTGGCGACCGTTTTCAGCCCCGCGCCCACGTTGCGCTCGAGTTCGTAGGGCAGCGGCACCATGAACCCGAGGAACAGCAGCGCCGGGAGCGTCAGCTTCAGCAGCGGCACGCCGCCGCAGGCGAGCACCACCGCGAACAGCGACAGGAGCAGCGCCGCGGCGTCGAGCTGGTAGAACAGGATCGCGCCGGCCGCGGCGCGGGCCGCGAACAGCGCCACCAAGAGCGCGCACCCGATCACCGGGAGCGGTTTCAGCGCGCGCGGTTCGGCCTTCCACGCGCGCCAGATGAGGTACGCGGAGAAGAACGGCACCAACAGCCCGTGCGAGTACTGCGGGTCGTTCAGCCACTTGTCCGCGAACACGCGGAGCGTCGGCAGGTAGGCGTAAACGAGCGCGCCGCCGATGGCGACGAGTTGCCAGACGGCGGGCGCGTTCGGCGCGGCGCTCGGCGCGGCTTCGGTGCTGGTCGTGGTGTGCGAGGCCATCCGTGTCCCCGGGTCGGGAGTGCGACGCGCGAGATTGTGCGCGAACCGCGCGCCGCGAATCAACCCCAATCGCGCCCCTATAACATCCGTTCCCCACATCCCCGGGAACGCACATGCGCTGGTCCGTCGTTCGTCTGATCGCCAAGCGCGAGGTCCGCGACCAACTGCGCGACCGCCGCACGCTGTTCCTCATCCTCGGGCTGCCGGTGCTCATGTACCCGCTGTTCGTCGGCGTCGGGCTGATGTTCGCGGCGGCACTGAAGGAGAAGAAGTTCGTCATCGGCGTGGCCGGGGCCGAACACCTGCCGCAGCCGCGCCCGGACCTCACCCCGGCCATCGGCGGGCCGGGCGGCGCGCTCGACGCGGCCTACGCGTACCCACCGTTCCTGAACGCGCAGGGCCAGATCGAACCGCGGTACAGCGGGAGCGACAACCCTACCGACCCGCCGCTGCGCGTGGTGCAGGTGCCGCTCGGCACCGACGAGGAACTGAAGGCGCGGCTCGTCGCGCGCGAGGCCGACGCGATCATCGTGATCGAACCGGGCACCGCGGCGCAGCTCGAAGCCGGCAAGCGCCCGGCGGTGCGCGTGTTGGGGCGCGACGGCGAGGAGAACTCCAAGATCGCCGGGCAGCGCGTGACCGCGGCGCTGAACCGCTGGGCCGGCGAGGTGCGCGCCACGCGGTTCGCGCGCGCCGGCTTCCCCCCGGACTTCGACCGCCCGGTGGAAGTGCGCGACCCGCAATCGGAAAAATCGCCGGAGCGCAAGGCCGCCGACGAACTGCGCGACCAACTGGTGAAGGTGATTCCGTTCCTTCTGGTGATGTGGATGCTCACGGGCGCGATCTACCCCGCGATCGACATGACCGCGGGCGAGAAGGAGCGCGGCACCATGGAAACGCTGCTCATCAGCCCGGCGGAGCGCACCGAGATCGTGTTCGGGAAGTTCTTCGCGGTGGCGACGTTCGCGTTCGGCACCGGTCTGTGGAACGTGATCCTGATGGCGATTGCTGTCGCGAGCGCGCCGCTCTTGGCCCCGAGCATCTTCGGCGGCGGGTTGGTGTCGCTGCCGGGCCTCGTGGCGTGCACGCTGGGCGCGCTGCCGCTGGCGCTGTTCTTCGCGGCGCTGGCGCTGGCGCTGGGCGTGTTCGCGCGCAGCACGAAGGAGGGCAACTACTACATGGTGCCCTTGTTCTTCATCGTGCTGCCGCTGGGCTACCTGAGCATGACGCCGGGCATCGAGCTGAACGGCATGAACCGCTGGATCCCGATCTCGAACGCGCTGATGGTGCAACAGCGGTTGCTCTCGGTGCGCCCGGACGCATTCCCGTGGGAGCACATCCCGATCGTGGTGCTGGTGCTGGCGGCGAGTGTGGGCGCGGCGCTGTACGCGGCGGTGTACCAGTTCCACCGCGAGAGCGTGCTGTTCCGCGAAGCGCAAACCGGCGGCGGGAAGTGGTCGCTGTTCGGGAAGAAGTGAGCGCGGGGCGGTCGTCTGGTAGGTCGCGGTCGAGCGGCGCTTCGCAAAGCCGCGTCGCCGAGATTGCCCCGCAAGTGAGGCGACGCGGCACGAAGCCGAGGCCCGACGGCGAATCGCCTTCGATTGGAACGCTTGCGCGCTTTGACGCGCAAGGAACGCAAGCGCTTCTCGCTTTGGCTTCACGCCGTCGGGCCTCGGCTTCGTGCCGCGTCGCCTCACTTGCGGGGCAATCTCGGCGACGCGGCTTTGCGAAGCGCCGCTCGACCGCGACCTACCAGACTTCTAGTGGTCGTGGCCGCCCGCGAAGAACTTGCTCTTCGGGTCGGCGCGGCCCCACACGTACGCCAGCAGGTCGAGCACTTCGTCGCGGCTCAACTTGTCCAGCAGGCCCTTCGACATCATCGAGGTTTTCGCCTTCGTCCGCTGCGCGATGTCGGTCGCCTTCAGCTCGATCGGCTTCGCGCTCGCCACCGGGTTCTCGATCACCTTCACGATCCCGTCCTTCTCCTCAACGATCATCGCGGTCAGCACCTTCTCGTTTGTGAGTTCGATTCGGTACACCGCGTACTTGTCGTCGATCTTCTTGGACGGGTCCAAGATGTGGTCGAGCACGTCGGCCGCGCTCTTGAACGTCTTCGGGTCCAGCTTCGCGAGGTCCGGGCCGAAGTTCGTGCCCTGCCCGCCGAACTGGTGGCACGCGACGCACGTCGCTACCGTGAACATCTGCTTACCGTTGGCGAAGTTCCGGCCGCCCTTCGCTTCCATCTCCTTCACCGCGTCGGCCAGTTCTTCGAGCTTCCACTCGGTGCGCGGCCGGTTGAACTTCAGCAGGTCGTCCTTCACCGTCAGCGGGTTCTTGGCGCGGTACGCGACCGCGTGCAACGTTGCACGCGGTCGCGTACCGCGAAGTGAGCCGGTCACGGCCCGTTGATGACCTCGTAGCGGACGGCCGCGCCCGGCAACTTCCCGACCTCCACCCGCACCTTCGCGGCCGGGTCGGCGACCGCGGTGAGCCGGAGCGTGATCGTGTGCCGGCCGGGCGGCAGGTTCGCCTTGCCGTCCCATTTCGCGGCCACCCGTTTGCCGTCGATCCACACCCCGCCGACCGGCCCCTTCACGTCGAACACTATCACGCCGTTCGTCGCCAACTCGAACTCGCCTTGCGCGTACACCGCGTCGCCTTTACCGGGCTGCTTCAGTTCGTCCAGCGGCAGGAACCCGGCGACCGTGCCGTACGCCTTCTCCCACGCTTCGGGCTTCGCCCCCAGCACCAACTTGGCGAACGTCTCGTCGTCCGGGGTGCCGTTGGTGAGCGCCGGATCGGTCGGCCGCAGCACCCGCCACCGCTGCACGGTGGGCGCGGTCTGGACCGCGAGCGGCCCCGGCTTGCCCAGTTCCGCGAGGAATTTGCTCAGGTCGAGCAGCTCTTGCCGCGTGAGGAACTTGGTCAGCCCTTCGGGCATTAGCGACTTGCCCTCGCGCTCGCTGTCGATGTCTTTGAGCGGAATCGTGATGAGCTTCCCGGTGGCGTCGCGGAGCACCACCCGCTGGTTGTCGCGGGTGGTCACGATGCCCGTGAACACCTGCTCGTTCACCGTGCTAATCACCCGCGTGGTGTACTGCTCCTTGATCGCCGCGTTCGGGTCGAGGATCGCCGCGATCACGTAATCCGGGGGCGACGAACCGCCGAGCGCGGACAGTTCCGGCCCGACGTTCCCGCCCGCTTTGCTGACCGCGTGGCACTTGAAACACCCGAGGTCGGCGCGGCGGAAGATGGCCTCGCCGCGCACCGCATCGCCCTTGTCGGCCACCGCGGCCACCAGTTCTTTGAGCTGCGCGGCGGTCGGCGGTTTGGGATCGGTAGTGAGGCCCGCGGCCTTCGTCAGTACCGCCGACAGGCCCGCGTCCGAGCGCCCGGCGGCGTACATGTAGCGGAGCGCGAGCTTCGCGGGGTCCGCTTTGATGTCCGACTTGCCGAGGGCCGCGGCGAGCTTTTCCGGCCCGCCCTTGCGGGTGAGGAACGCGTCGATCACCACGCCGATGTCGTCGGCCGCGGTCGCGCCGGCGAGCGCGTCGGCCGCGGCGGTACCGGCCGCGTCGGCGTCGGAGCGCGCGAGGGTCGCGATCGCCTCGAACCGGACCTTCGCGGGCGTGCCCGGCCCGCCCTTCGCCAGCACCACGAGCGCCGCCTTCGATTCGGCATCGGCGAACGAGCCGAGCGCGTGGACCGCCGCGACCCGCACTTCCGGCGGTTCGGCGGCGGCGGTCGCGAGGGCGCGAACGCCCGCGGCGGTTCCGGCAACCTGCCACGCGCCGGCGAGGCGCACGGCTGCGGCCCGGAACGCGGCGTCCTTGTCGGCGAGCAGCGCGGCGAGGTCGGTCTTCCCGTCGGGCTTCACCTTCCGCGTGACCGCGGCGTCGGTCAGCCCTTCGAGTGCGAGGCGGCGCAGGTCCGTCGGCAGCGCCGGGGCGCTGGCGACGGTCTCCCACACGGCCTTGAGGTCGGCCGGCCCGCCCTGACGGCAGATCGCCTCAACGTAACCGGCTTGGCGCTCCACGGGCACCTTACCGGTCGCGAGCAACTTCACCATCGTCCCGGCGATCCCGCCACCGGTCGAACCGATCTGGCCCTCGACGGCCCGCAGCGTTTCTTTGAACACGTGCTTGATGTACTTGTCGTCCGGGTGCGCGAGGGCGTCGATCAGCACCGGTAGCGCGTCCGCGCCGGGGAAGAAGCTCAGCCCGCGGATCGCTTCGAGGCGCACCCGTGGGTGGGCGTCGTTCACCGCGGCCCGCATGAGGCCGAGCGCGTCCGGGATGCGGTCGCGCCACTCCACCAGCACGCGCACCGCGGCGGCGCGGGCGCGGAAGTCCGGCGACTTCAGCACCGCCTTCAGCAGGTCCGCGTTCGCGGCGTTGTGGTACTGGTGCAGCCACAGCACTTCGAGCCGCGCGTGTTCGTAGGCTTCACCCTTCGCGGCCGACGCGCCGAGCCACTTGGTCGCGGCTTCGAGCACTTCTTTGCTGTCGCGCGCGCCGAGTTCGATCTTCGCGCGCGAGCGGGTGCGGTCGTCCGGGTTGGCGAGCAGCCCGACGAGCTGTTCGGTCGTTTCGCCGGCGATCTTCGGCGCTTTGGTCAGTTCGCGGCCGTCGTAGGTGACCTTGTAAATGCGGCCGTGCTTGCGGTCGCGGTTCGGGTCGCGGAGGTTGTGCTGCATGTGGCCGATGATCGGGTTCTGCCAGTCGATGAAGTACAGCGCGCCGTCCGGCCCGGTTTTGCAGTCCACCGGGCGGAAGTTCGGGTCGCTGCTGAACAGCACCGGTTCCTGTTCCACGCCCTTGAGGCTCGCGCCGTCGTCGGAAATCTTGTACCGCAAGATGCCTTGGAACCCGATGCAGTTGGTCACGATCAGGTTGCCGTTCCAGTCGTCGGGGAAGTGCCGGCTGGACAGGTACTCGATGCCGCCGCACGGCCGCGTGCGCTGCTGGTACACCTGCGGCGGGCGCGCGTGCTTCTGCGGGTACGGCAGGTGGCCGCTGAACAGCGGCGCGTGGTACGGCTGCGCGCCGGTGCCGTCCACCACGATGTCTTGGCCCCAGCGGTCGAACACGTGGCCGTGCGGGTTGGCGAACCCGTGCGTCACGTACACGTCGAACTTCTGCGTGCGCGGCTCGTAGCGGAACACCGCGCCGTTCGCCACGCGCTTCGCCGGGCCGTACGGGTCTTCGACCTGCGAGTGGTGGAACGTGCCCTCTTGGAAGTACAGCGCGCCGCCCGGGTCCAGCACGAAGCTGTTGGACGTGTGGTGCGTGTCCGCGGTGTCCAACCCGTGGATGACGCGCTGCCGCACGTCGGCCTTGTCGTCGCCGTCGGTGTCCTTGAGGAACAGCAGGTCCGGGCCTTGGCACACGATGACGCCGCCGTTGGCGAACTCGAACCCGGTGGGGTTCTGAAGCCCGCCGGCGAACACCTTCATCGTGTCGGCCTTACCGTCGCCGTCGGTGTCTTCGAAGATGAGCAGTTTGTCGTCGTACGGTTCGGTGGGCTTCCAGTGCGGGTAGCTGGGCCACGCCGCGACCCACAAGCGGCCCTTCGTGTCCCACGTCATTTGCACCGGCTTCGCGAGTTCGGGGAACGAGGCTTCGTCCGCGAACAGCGTCACCTTCACGCCCTTGCCGAGCGTCATCTTCTTGATGGCGTCTTCGCCGGTGAGGAACAGGTGCGTGCCGCCGGGGCCGGCACCGGGCTTGTTGCTCACCACCGGTACGAACTTCGGCAGGTTGCTGTCGTCCGGTTTCGCGTCGCGGCCCTTGGCGAGTTCCCAAATGACCTTGTCGCGGTTGCTCGTCATCACGTCGAGCACTTCGAGTTCCTTCTGCACCACCTCATAGTTGCTCTGCCCGCCGGTGAACTTGAGCCACGCGCGGCCGCCGTAGGTGGAGTAGCCGTCCGTCACGCGGTACCGCTCGAACCAGTGGAACGCCTTGTCCTTCACCGCGGGGCGCAGTTTGGCGAGCAGTTCCGCGTTCGGCGGGAAGTACGCGCCCTTCACCGGCCACAACCCGGCGTCGATGGCTTCCGCGAGCGCGCGGTTGCCGTCCTCGTTCAGGTGAACGCCGTTGATCGTCAGCGGCTTTTTGGCGTTGGCGAACGCGATCTTCGTGGGCGCGAACACGTCCACGAAGTGAACCCCGGTGGCCTTCGCGACTTCGCCGACGGCCTTCGTGTAGAGTGCGAGGTTGGCGTTGCGCGTCTCGACCGCGGCCCCGGTGGGGAGGTTCGGCGACTTGTGATCCTCGAACGCGATCGGGCTGAACAGCACCACGCGCGGCGCGGACTTGCCGTTGTACTTCTTGCCGAGGGTGTCTTTCACCCACGCGGTCAGGTCGTCTTTGAACTTGCCGAGGCCCGCTTCGCCGGCCCAGCTCTCGTTGTACCCGAAGAACGCGAAGATCACGTCGGCCTTCGTGTTCGTCTTCTCGAAGCGGTTTTCGAGCACAACGCTCTTATCGGCGACGGCCCGCGGGTTCGGCACCGGGGCCGACCCGCTGAGCCACTGGTCCGGGGTGCCGAAGTCCGCGGAGCGGAGCCGCAGCGTGACTTCGTCGCCGGAGTAACCGAGGTTGCGAATCGTCAGGTCGTGGTTCGGGTGCCGGGCGTAAATGAACGACTCCACCCAGCCGTCGTGCTGCATGCGCTCGGCGAGCGTGTTGCCGACGATGCAGATGTGGTCGCCCTTTTCGAGCTTGAACGGCCCGGCCGCGGGCGGTTGCGCGGCTTCGGCGACCGGCGCGCGACCGGGCACGAGGTACGCGAGGGCCGCGCCGAGGAGCAGTACCGGCACGGCCGCGAGGCCGGCGCGGGAGCGAAGCGTTCCGCCGGACATGGAGAGTCTCCGGGGTAGTGTGCGAACTGAAAGCGGTAGGTGCGTTTTGTTGTACCAGAGGCGCGGCGCGAAGGCGAGCGCTTGCCGCGCCGCGCGAATCGGTCGGAAGCGTTCGCTTCCGGGCGGGCGCAGGTTCGCCCCCCCCCGGCCCCCTCCCTTCAGGGAGGGGGAGAAAGAAGAAGATGCCTCGCTGCGCTCGACGAACGAAGAATCCGTGCCTTGGTCGCCGAGCGCAGCGAGACGACTCTCCCCCTCCCTTCAGGGAGGGGGCCGGGGGGTGGGTCGCGCGTCCGGAAGCCTTCGCGCGAAGACGTGTTACTCCCCGCGCTTCACCGCGGCCCGGCGCGCTTGGTACGCGGCGTGCGCCTGCTCGTAGGCGGTGGCCTTCCGCACGCCCATGAAGCCCGCCGCGATCGAGCCGATAATCACGGCGATGCCGATGAGCGGGAAGAGCACCTGAACCACCGCGAAGCCGCCGCGGTCCGGCCGGTGCTCCGGGAACTCGTGCGGGAACCCACTCGGGAACCCGCTCGGGAACCCACTGTGTTTCGGCCCCTCGGAGGTGATCCCGATGGACATCGCGGTCCAGAACACGCCGAACAGCGCGCCGATTACCCCGATGGCGATCGACCCGGCGGCGGTGGGCACGCTCTTCGCGCCGTGCTTGTCGCTCACCATGAATTGCTCGCGCTCCGCTTCCCATTCGCGGTCGATGCGCTCCAACTCTTTCTCCGCGCGCAGCTCCGCGAGTTCCGACTCCAGCTTGCTCACGTCGTCCGCGGTCGGCTGTTCGTTGCTCGGCAGTTGCGCAAACAGTGCGGCCTTCGCGCGCTCGAACTCGGCGTCGGTAAGCGTGCCGTTCCAGCGCAGTCCTTCCAGTTTCTTCAGTTCGTCGGCGAGGCTACTCGGCATCATGTGGTAGCACCTTCGGGAATCACGCACGCGCGCAACTGGCCCTCGAATGTATCCCAATCGAGCGTGTCGGAAAACACTTCGATGCGGCTGTCGCGGCGGTACGCGGTCGGCGACACGCTCACGGCGGTGCCGGCGCGGTTCACCGCCACCCACTCGTCTTCGACGCGAAACACGCCCTTCAACCGCGTCACCCCAGAGGTATTCGCCAGAAGCGCGACCAGCTTGTTTTCGTCGAAGGTGACGGACGCGTCGAACACCCAACCCTTCGCGCGGGCGGTGTTCGGCGGCGCTGTGCGGCCGGCGGTGCGGTCGGACCGGGCCGTGAGATCGAGCCACGCAGGGTCGAGCCGGCCGCGCGTCGTGCCCGCGATCAGCAGCTTCGGCGGGAACAGCCCGTTCGCCCACTCTTGGAAGTTGCGCACCACTTCCGGCGGCGCGGCGTCCAACTTGTTCATCACCAGCACGTCGGCCATCTGAATCTGATCGTTGAAGACCGGGTTCTCGCGCATTTCGGGCTTCGCGAAGTCCGCCGGATCGACGATGCCGATAGTCGCGCGCACGTCGAGCCGCCCGCGGTAGCTGTTGCGGAGCGAATCGAGCAGCCGCGCCGGGTGCCCGAGACCGGTCGTTTCGATGATGAGCCGCTCCGGGCGCGCTTCGAGCAGCAGGAAGTGAATCGCCACTGGTAGGAACGGCGCGGCGGCGCAGCACACGCAGCCCCCGCCGACTTCCTTCACGGTCACGCCGTCCGGCCCCGCACCTTCGATGAGCGCGCCGTCGATGCCGACTTCGCCGTACTCGTTCACGAGTACCGCCCACCGCGACCCTTTGGCCTTCTGGTGCAGCAAGTCGATAACGGCCGTCGTCTTCCCGACGCCGAGGAACCCGGTGATGAGGTTCGTGGGTACTGCGCTCATGCTAAGCATGATACGCGCGGCAAAGCGCGTGCATCGGCGCGGCCCGCGGTGTACGCTGTGCGGCACCTCCCGTTCCCCGAAGGAACCTCTCCATGCGCACTACCCTTTACGCACTCGCCGGCGGGTCGGCCCTCGCTCTCGCCGTCGCGCTGTATCCCACGCCGAACTCAGAAGCCGCGCCGGAGCGCAAGCCCACTGGCATCGAGAAGCGCGAACTCTGGACCGCGTCCAAGTTCGTCGGTTCGCCGGAACCGCCGGACCCGTACACGGTGCAGCGCGTGTACAAGTTCGGCTTCAACGAGGCGCTCGAGCTCGCCGCGCTCCCGGGCCAAAACGCGTGGCTCGTCGCGGAGCGCCCGGGCAAGATTTACGCCTTCGACATGGACCCGGTGAAGGCCGAAAAGAAGCTCGTCCTCGATGTGAAGCACGGGATTTACGGCGTCGTCGCGCACCCGAAATTCAAGGACAACGGGTTCATCTACCTGACCGGGATTCCGGACGGTAAAGAGACGCCGGACGGCACGAAGATCGTGCGGTACACGGTCGATCGCGCCACCATGACCGCGGACCCGAAGTCCGCGAAGCTCATCTTCACGTGGCCGAATGGCGGGCACAACGGCGGTTGCGTGCGGTTCGGGCCGGACGGCATGCTCTACGTTTCCACCGGCGACGGCAGCGGCATCGCGGACAGCCTCGAAACCGGGCAGAACCTCGGCACCGTGCTCGGCAAGATTCTGCGCTTGGACGTGGACAAAGCAGACGAAGGGAAGGGCTACGCGATTCCGAAGGACAACCCGTTCGTCGGCACCGCGGGCGCGCGCGGCGAAGTCTGGGCCTACGGCATTCGCCAGAGTTGGAAGATCAGCTTCGACACCGCGACCGGTGACCTGTGGGCCGGTGAAGTGGGCCAAGACCTGTGGGAAATGGTGTACCGCATCGAGAAGGGCGGCAACTACGGGTGGAGCGTGAGCGAAGGCTCGCACCCGTTCCGCCCGGAGCGCAAGAAGGGGCCGACGCCGATCCTGAAACCGGTCGCGGAGCACCACCACACCGAAGCCCGGTCCATCACCGGCGGGTTCGTTTCGCACAGCGACAAACTGCCGGCGCTGAAGGGCATGTACGTGTACGGCGACTTCGACACCGGTCGCGTGTGGGCCCTCAAGTACGACGCGAAGACCGGCACCGGCAAACCGATTGAGTTGGCGAAGACGAACCTGCGCCTCGTGGCGTGGGGACAAGATCACGCGGGCGAAGTGTACGCGCTGAACTTCATCGACGGCGGCATCTACCGGCTCGCGGCGACGCCAACGGGGGCCGCGGACTCGCGGTTCCCGCGCAAGTTGAGCGAAACCGGCCTCTTCTCCGACACCGCGAAGCTGATTCCCGAGAAGGGCCTGATCCCGTATTCGGTGAACTCGGAACTGTGGTCCGACGGGGCGAGCAAGGAGCGGTTCTTCGCGGTGCCGGGCGCGGCGCAGATCGAGTTCGAGACGCTCACCTACCCGCAGCCCGCGCCGGGTTCGGTGCCCGGGTGGCGGTTCCCGAACGGCACCGTCACCGTGAAGCACTTCTTCCTCGAAACCGAACCGGGCAAGAAGCGCCGGCTCGAAACCCGCGTGTTCGTCGTCAGCGTGCTCGGCGGCACCGAAGAGTACGGCGACCAAGTGTGGAACGGCTACACCTACATCTGGAACGACGAACAGACCGACGCGGTTCTCGCCGACAAGAACGGCGCGGACCGCGAGTTCGTGGTGAAGAGCGCCGACGGCACCGAGCGCAAACAGAAGTGGCACTTCCCGAGCCGCGCGGAATGCAACCTGTGCCACACCGTGACCGCGAAGTACGCGCTGGGCGTGAACACCGCGCAGATGAACCGCGACCACGACTACAACGGCACCGTCGCGAACCAACTCGCGACGCTGGAACACATCGGCCTGTTCACGAAGAAGCTCCCCGCGACGCCGGACAAGCTCGCGCGCCTCACCGACTACAAGGACGAAAGGGCCAGCGTCGAAGACCGCGCGCGGGCGTACCTGCACGCGAACTGTAGCCACTGCCACCGCAAGTGGGGCGGGGGCAACGCGGAGTTTCAACTCCTCAGCACGCTCCCGGTGAAAGAGTTGGGCGTGCTCGACGTGAAGCCGGGGCAGGGCACCTTCGACCTGAAAGACCCGCGGATTCTGGTGCCGGGCGATCCGGCGCGCTCGATGCTGTACCACCGCATGACGCTAACCGGCTTGGGGCGCATGCCGCACATCGCGTCCAACGTGCGCGACGAACCCGCGATCAAGCTGGTTCACGAGTGGATCAAGGGAATGAAGTGAGTGTGCTGCTTGGCGAGCGGCATGCGTAAGCGTGCCGGTTGTTCAAGCGCGAAGAACCGGCACTCTCACGCGTGCCGCTCGCCCAACGTCGGCGCGCGTCAGTTCTTTTTCTTCTTCTCCGGCCCGCCGATGTCCTTCGGCGGGTTCGGGTCTTTGCCCAAAATGAACGCGTACTTGATGCGCAGGTCGTCTTCGGTGGCCTTCGCCGCGGGAATCGCCTTCTCGCGCACGAGGTACACTTCGAGGTAGGTCGCGGGCGTCACGTCGGCGCGGCTCGCGGCGTACGCGGGCACGCCGAGCGGCGCGCGGAACTCTTCGAGTTCCTTCTGCGTGTAGGCCACCTTCTTGCCCTTGTCGTCGATCTTCGGCGGAAGGGCTTTGGTGCGCACGAGCGACTGCTCCACATACTCCAGTTCGTAGTCCTCGTGCTTCTCCTTGAGCTGCTGCCCCTTCTGTTGATTCGGGCGATTCATGTTCTGCGCGAACGGGTTGCGGAAGTTGCGGTTGTTCCCGCCCAAGTTCGGCCGGCGGTTGTTGTTGTTGCCGCCCTTCGGCTGCGGCGCTTCGTACCACGTGACGCGCAGAACCACTTTCTTATCGTCCGCGCGCACGACTTCGCCGGTCACGTCGGCGACGAACGTGTAGTTCGACCAATCCGGGGCTTTGGGGGCCGGTTCCTTTTTGTCGTCGCCGAGCGCGACGGAACCGCCGGTCGTGAGAAGTGCCAAGGCGAGTGCCGCGACGGCGCGCCCGAGTGCGTGTGTCATGTGCGAGTCTCCCGCGCGCGAAGTGCGTACCTATTGAACGCACCGCGGGCAAAAGAGTTTCGCAAACCGCAGCGCCGAGCGCCCGCGGAGGAGCGCCCGTCGCCCGCACCGCGTTAGCGGTACTGGATTTGCGGCATGACCGGCTGGTTGTAGTTCGGGTACCGCGTCGACTTGTACAGGTTCGGCGACGGAATGTTGCTGCGGCCGGACTGGTACTCCGGCTGCCGGCGGTCGCGGGTGAACAGTTTGGACAAGTTGTTGATCGTCTTGACGTAGCCGTTGCTCTCGACCGCGCTGGCGGTCGCGCCGCCCACGAGGTTGATGGTACCGGCGGCGAGGTTCGCGGCCGTGCGGCTCGGTTGCACCACGAGGCGCTTGGTATCGATGGGCTTGAACTCGTAGTCGCGCGCGTTCGCCGGCAGGCTGGCGAGCAGAGTGAAGGCGGTCAGGCAACAGACGGCCCATTTCATGGCAGTTTCCCCCGCGAGCGCCGACCCGGCGGTTCCCCGACCGCGAGCCGCTTCGTAGCGGGGTGTTGATACCACGCTCGGCGGTGGTGTCAACGATATTCCGCGCGAACCGCGCCCGCCTTATACTGAATCGGCCCCTTTTGCGGAGCGCACATGCCCAACGCGGTTCTGTTCGCCGACATCCCGGACGCCGTCATCGGGTTCATCGTGCTCGCGGTGGTAGTCGTGGTCGCGATCGCCGTCGCGGTGGCGAAGCTCGCGGCGCTCGCGCGGCTGGTGAACCGGCACCTCGGCACCGACTGGCGCACCGGCACCGTCCTCACGCGGCCGGTTCCCAACTGGGAGCGCGTGAACCTGTTCCTCGCGCTCGAAGCGCTCCGCGAACAGGACCCCGCCGCGCCCCCGGTCGTCAGCTTCGGCTACTACAACGAACTCGCGCAAGGCCTCACAATGGGGGCCAACCGCCAGATGCCGCTCGAGTACGCGGTGCGCGCCACCTCGCTTACAACCACGACGAAGGTCGTCGCCGCGGGGCTGTACTTCTTGAAGTTGCCCGACGGCAAGCCGTTCGTGGCGCTGCTCTCCCGCGGGTTCCTCGAAACGCTCGCGAGCACGCCCGAGGAGTCGCAAGCGGCCCTCGACCGCGTGCTGCACGAGGCCGCCAAGCGCAACGTGTACCGCGGCCAAGTGGTGACGATCGAGAACACGCAGTACATGGGCGACGAGATCGGCCAAGACTACCAGATCGTGTTTCACGACATGCCCGCCGTGCCGCGGAGCGAGATCGTGCTGCCCGAAGACGTGCTGAAGGTGGTGGAGCGCAACGTGATCGGCCTGCTGACGCACGCGGAGACGCTGCGCCGGGCCGGGCGCGGCACGCGGCACGGGGTGCTGTTCCACGGCCCGCCCGGCGTGGGCAAAACGCTCGTGACGAAGTACCTCGCGCGCGCGTGCCCGAACTACACCGTGATCCTGATGAGCGGGCGGCAACTGCGGTTCGTGCGCGAGTCGTGCCAGTTGGCGAAACTGCTGCAACCGGCGCTCATCGTGATCGAAGACGTGGACCTGATCGCCACCGACCGGAGCCAGAACTTCGACACCACGCTGTTGCACGAACTGATGGACGAAATGGACGGCCTCGGCACGAAGGCCGACGTCATCTTCCTGCTCACCACGAACCGCCCGCGGGCGCTCGAAGGCGCGCTCGCGACGCGCCCGGGGCGCGTGGACCAAGCTATCTACTTCCCGCTCCCGGACCGCGACTGCCGCAAGCGCCTGTTCGACCACTTCTCGCGCGGCCTAGACCTGAGCGCCGTCGATGTGGAACCGCTGCTAGACAAAACCGACGGCGCAAGCCCGGCGTTCATCGGCGAGTTGTTCCGAAAGGCGGCACTAATGGCCGCGGAGCGCGGCGAACAATCGGACCCTCTGAAACTGACGACCGCGGACTTCACGGCCGCGATCCGCGAACTGATCGAGTTTGGCGGCGCGCTGACGCAACAACTGTTGGGCTACCGCTCGGACCCGGACGCCGGCGGCCAGCACTTCGGCTTCGTCACGAAGTGAGCGCCCTCTTGTAGGTCGCGGTCGAGCGAGGCTTTGCGTTGCCGCGCCGCCGAGATTGCCACGCAAGTGAGGCGACGCGGCACCAAGCCGAGGCCCGACGGCGAGCCAGCAATACAAGAAACGCTCGCGTGCAGCGCGAAGAACGCAAGCGATTTCACGATAGGCACTTCGCCGTCGGGCCTCGCGGCGAAACGCCGCTCGACCGCGACCTACAAGAAGCAAGTGAGGTGCCCAAATGGAATGGCGCGTCGTTCACGTCTGGGTATGTTGGTTCGCGGATCGCGCCGCGTTCGAGGCGTATGTGGCCGAACTGCCGCGCGACGATCTCGACGACCCACTATCGGAGTTCATCAGCGACCAAGGGTACGCTTTGTACGACCACGATTTTCTCGGTTACTGGTTTCACGACGAACCCTCGACAGACGTAGGCAAGTTGCTGCGTGCTGGACACGCCTTCGCCGCGTCGTATGCCGCACCTGCGGCACAGGCGCACGCGCAAAGCGGCTTCGGTCCGGTAAACGCAACAATCACATACTACGACAAGCTCGGGTGGAAACTGCGTTCGGTGCGCCGCACCGCTTACCGCGTGGAGTACCTCGGCGAATTCCCATGCGACCGGAACGCGAAGTGAGGCGCACATGTTCCAGCACCTCGTCGCGAACCTGTCGGTGCTCGCGCTGATCGTGGTCGCGGCGGTCGCGCTGGCGGTGCGCGCGGATTGGGAGTGGTGGCAGGTGGCGCTCGCGGCGGTCGGCGCGTTCTTCGCCGGCGGGCTGTTCGTGGAGCGCGTCGCGCCCGGTTCGCGCGCACTCGAAGCGCTCGGCCGCGCCGAACGGCCGTAACTCTCCGCGCACCGGCTTCTCACTTTTTTCGCAATCGCGCGGCGCGGGCGGCGAACAGTTTTGGTTGAGTGCGACTCATTTCCTCGTCGCACCCGCCCGCACCACACAGGGACCAATGGACACAGAAACTGGAGTTACCGAGGCCGAACCGCGCCGCGCGCAACGGCCCGCTCGGCGGTTCGCGCTCGGGCTGTTCGGGCTGATTCTGGGTGTCGCGGGGTTGGCGACTGCCGTCGCCGGGCCGTTCGCGGCCGAAGCGCTCGCGCCGCCACCGGAACCGGCGAAGAAGGCCGCGGAGGTGATCGCGGACGCCGGCGACAAACTGGCCGGGCGGCTCATCGACCGCGTGAAGGGAAAGAGGCCCGCGCCCGCCGCGGACGCGCCGCCCGCGCCGCAACCGGTGCCGTGGGCGTGGTACTTCTCGGCCGCCGCGATGTCGCTGGGGGTTCGCCGGTGCGCTCTCCGGCGCGGCGGGCTGGATGCGCCGCGAGAACCCGCGCGTGGCGGCCGGTGCCGTCGCAACCGGCGCGGTCGCGGTCGGTTGGGTGTACCTGTTGCCCGCGGTCGCGCTCGCGGCGGCCGTCATCATTCTGCTGGTCGCGATCCGGCTGTTTCTCTGGTGAACCGCACTCACGCGGCGAAGACGGCGCGGGCCGCGGCGCGGCCGGTGTCGGTCAGCTTCAGCAGTTGCCCGTCGCGCCGCACCCAGCGGTTGCGCTCCGCGCGCGCCACTACGCGCGCCACGAATTCCGGCGGCCAGTTCAGGTGCGCGTGAAGCCCGTTCAGCCGCGCTTCGTCGGCCTCTTGCGGCGTGCCCTCGTGCGTCAGCAAATGCACCGCGAGCATCAGTTCGTGAAACCGGCGCTTGCGGCGCACGCGCTGCACCGTCTGCGCCACCAGCCCGCGCTCCGGGGCGAAGGCCAGCGCCAGCACGAACAGCGCCCCGAGTGCGGTCGTGACCGCGCCCGCGGTGGTGGTGCCCAGTTCGCTCGCCGCGAAGGTGCCACTCAGCGCGCCAATCGCGCCCGCGAGTGCCGCGAGCAGCAGTAGCGCGCCGAGCCGGTTCGTGAGCAGGTACGCGGTCGCGCCCGGTAGCACGAAGAAGCCGACCACCAGCACCGGCCCCACCGCGTCGAACGCCGCGACCGCCGTCAGCGATACCGCCGTCATCAGCCCATAGTGGATCGCCGCCGGGCGGAACCCGAGTGCGGCGGCGTGCCCGGCGTCGAACGTCGTGTGCTTCAGTTCCTTGTAGAAGAGCGCGACGAGCGCCGCGTTCAGCACCAGCACCGCGCCGAGCACCCACACCGGCGCGACCGCGGTGCCGAAGAGTTCCCACCGCGGTTCGGTCGCCAATTCCGGTACGCCGAGGAGCACTTGGTCCACGTCGAGGTGAACGTTGCGCACACTCGCGCTGACGACGAGCACGCCGCCCGCGAACAGCGCCGCGAACACCAGCCCGAGCGCCGCGTCGGCCTTCACGCGCCCGCTCTTTTCGAGTGCCTCCACGAGTACCACCGCGAGCACCCCGGACGCCGCGGCCCCGACCATCAGCCACGGCGAATTGAGGTCGCGCACCGCGAGGTACGCGAGTGCGATGCCGAACAGCAGAACGTGCCCGACCGCGTCGGCGGTCATCGCGGATCGGCGCAGCACGAGGAACGCGCCCGGCAGCGCGCACGCGCACGCCGTCACCGCGAGCACCAGCGCCAGTTCGAGCGTCGGGTTCACGCGCGTTCCTCAAGTGTAGGTCGCTCGCTCCGCGAGCGACCATTCGCGGTGCGAATCACCAACAGGTCGTTGCCAGCGCCAATGGCCGCTCGCGGAGCGAGCGGCCTACTCTTGAGGCGCGCGGCGGAACGTCCACACCCACCCGCGCGCGGTGCCGAACAGCAGCGACAGCGCCACGAGCAGCGTCGCGCACAGCACGATCGTCGGGCCGGTCGGCACGGAACCGGCCTTCGGGAACTGGTAACTCAGCAGGTGGCTCGCCACTGTTCCGCCCGCGCCCGCGAGCGCGCCGAACAAGCCCGCGAGCGGCACCACGCGGCGCAACTTCTCGCTCCACTGCCGCGCCGCCACGCACGGCGCGATCAAGAGCGCCGTCATCAGCACCACGCCCACCGCCTTCAGCCCGACCACCACCGCGCACACGAGTAGCGTTGTGAGGAGCAATTCGAAGGCGCGCACCGGCACGCCCGCGGTCTGCGCGAACGCCGGGTCGAAGCTGATTAGCTCGAACGGCTTCCAGCACACCCACACGGCGCCGAGTGCCGCCGCCCCAAACCCGCCGATCACCCACAGGTCCGCGTCGCGCATGAGCGCCGCTTGGCCGAACAGGTAGCGCTCGAGCGGGGTGAGCGCGCCGCCGGTCACGTTCCGCTGAATGTACGTGAACAGCACGAGGCCGAACCCGAAGAACACCGCGAGCGCGCCCGCGAGCGCCGCGTCGAACGGCACGCGCGAGTTGCGCACGACGAACCGCACCGCGAGCATCGCGCACCACCCGGCCGCCGCGCCGCCGAGCACCAGCAGCAGCGGCGACCGCGCGCCGAGTAAGAACGCGAGCGCGACGCCCGGCAGCGCCGCGTGCGCGACCGCGTCGCCCTGAAGGCTCTCGCGGCGCAGCACCGCAAACGACCCCACCGCGCCCGCGGTCAGGCCCAGTGCCGCCGTGCCCGCCGCCGGCACCCACACCGCGGAGGTGTTCAGTTGCTCCAGAAGTTCCACGTTTCGAGTTCCAACGGTTTGTCGTTCACAGGGTGCGCTGCGCGACCCTGTGCTTCGAGATACAACCCCTTCGGGGTACACTGGGCGACCTGCATTTACCCCGAAGGGGTTACATCCCAAAGCACAGGGGTCGCGAAGCGCACCCTGTGAAGACTTTCACGCCGGGCGCTCGCCGTTCGTCGCCGGTGGCACCGAGTCTTCGCCGAGCCGCCGGATGTACTCCGGTTCCCACGATTCTTGCTCGTCCACCGGTTCGACGTGGATCGTGACCGCGACTTCCGGCATCGCGGCGCAGATCGCGCTCTCGAGCGCTTCGGCCAATCGGTGCCCGGCGCGCACGGTGATGTCGCCGTTCACGAGCAGGTGAAACTCGATGAACCGCCGCGCCCCGGACAGCCGCGTGCGCAACAGGTGGAACGTGGCCCCTTCGGGCAGGTTCGCGCGAATCAGTTCGCGGATGCGTTCCAGTTCGACCGGGTCGAGCGCGTGGTCCATCAGGCCGTCGAACGAGCGGCGGATGAGGCCCAACCCGAGCCACGTGATGTGCGCGCCCATCGCGATTGCGAGCACCGAATCGAAGAACGTGTACCCGGTGAAGTACACCAGCACGAGGCCGAGCAGCACGCCCGCGGACGTGAGCACGTCGGCCATGAGGTGCTGCCCGTCCGCTTCCATCACGATGGACTTGTGGGCGCGCCCGTAGTGGAGCAGCACGCGCGCCACCGCGAAGTTCACCACGCTCGCCGCGAGCGCCAGCGCGCCGCCGATCTCGAGCGCCCCCAACGGTTCGGGGAAGATGAGCCGCTGCACCCCGTAGGCTGCCGCGCCGACGCCCGCGACGATGATGAGCGCGCCTTCGAGGCCGCTGGAAAAGAACTCGATCTTCTCGTGCCCGTACGGGTGCCCGGGGTCGGCCGGCCGCGACGCGTAGCCCAGCGCGAAGTACGCCGTGAGCGCCGCGACGAGGTTCACGACCGATTCGAGCGCGTCCGTGAGCAGCCCCACCGACCCGGTGAGCGCGTACGCGGTGCCCTTCATGCCGATGGTGATTAGCGCCGCGGCGATCGAAAGCGCCACCGGCCACCGCAACCGCGCGAGTGGTTCCATGCACTCGATTGTAGCGGCCCGCGAGCGCTATAATGCCCGGCATGTCCGCACTCGAACGCGCACTGATCCTCACCGGCCCCACCGCGTGCGGCAAAACCGCGCTCGCGCTCGACCTGTGCGCGCGCGTCGGCGGCGAAGTGGTCGCGCTCGATTCCATGACCGTGTACCGCGGCATGAGCGTCGGCACCGCGAAGCCGACACTCGACGAGCGCGCGCGAGTTCCGCACCACCTGATCGACGTGCTCGACCCGTGGGAGTCGCTCACGGTGGCGTGGTGGCTCGCGCGCGCGACCGAAGCGTGCGAGGGCATCGTCGCTCGCGGGAAGCGGCCGATCTTCGTGGGCGGCACGCCCTTCTATCTGAAGGCGCTGTTGCACGGCCTGTTCGACGGCCCGCCCGCGGACGCCGCGCTGCGCGCGCAGCTCGAAGCCGAAGCCGCGAGCATCGGGAACGAAGCCCTTCACGCCCGCCTGTGGGCGGTAGACACGAAGACCGCGGCGCGGCTGCACCCGAACGACGTGCGCCGCGTGGTGCGCGCGCTGGAGGTGTTCGCGCTCACCGGTAAGCCGATCTCCGATTGGCAGCAGAATTGGGACACGCCCGCGTTCGCCGGTGCGCAAGCCGCGCCGCCCGCTGCGATTCCCGCCGTTGTGCTCGAGTTGCCGCGCGAGGTGCTGTACGATCGCATCAACCGCCGCGTGGGGGCGATGCTAGAAGCCGGGTGGGTAGACGAAGTGCGCGCGCTGCTCGCGCTGCCGCACCCGCTGAGCCGCGAGGCGCGCCAAGCGCTGGGCTACGGCGAACTGCTCGCGTGGCTCGAAACCGGCGGCGACCTGAACGAAGTCGCGGACGCGATCCGCACGCGCACGCGCCAGTTCGCGAAGCGCCAACTCACGTGGTTCCGCAACCTACCGAGTTTGGTGCCGGTTCCGGCCGACGCGCCGGACGCGCTCGACCGCACCCGCGCCGCGTGGGGCGCGTGAACCCGACGGTTTGTTAGCCCGACGCGTGAGCGAGGGACGCGCTTCGACCCTCGCTCACGCGTCGGGCTAACAGACGTGTCGAATTGGTATCGTGGGACGCGTGATTCCTTCCCCTTTCGGAGCCTGATGCATGCTCACGCGAATCGCCTTCTGCGCGGCCCTGTGTGCTGTGAGTGCGTGCGCCGACGACCCGAAGGCCGCGCGCGAGAAGGCGCTCGGCGAGGCGATGGCGCGGTGGAACAAGGCCGCGGACGGCGTGCGGGTACCGTTCCCCGGCGGGGGCACGGTCGGGTTGGAATGGGTGAACGACGTGTTCCCGCACCCGACCTTCAAGGGCGGCAGCAAGGAAGCCTACGGCGAGTTCGCGCGCGTGTTGGTGAAGTTCCTCGACGGCAAGGGCACGTTCGACCTGCTCGCGGACAACGCCCTGTTCGCGCACCCGCTGCGGTACGCGCCGCCCGGGGCCGCCGAGACGAAAGTGGATTGGACGTTCGCCAAGTTGATCGCCGCCTTCGCGCAACCGGCCGCGCACGGCGACCACGACGACGCGACCCGCAAGGCGCTCAAGGGCTACGCGGACAAGATCGCCGACCGCGCGAAGAAGAACGACAAGTAGCGCGGCTCACGCCCGCGGAACCGTCCACAGTTGCACGGGCGACGCGTTGTTGGGGTAGTCGCCGCCGGTGCCCTTCACGCGGCCGTTGCCGCTGCTGTTCGCGTTCGTCGCGCTCACCGCCGCCAGCTCGCCGTTCGGGTGCAACGCGACGCTGTGGCAGTTCGGCAACTTCCCGCCGCTGAAACTCGTCGCGGCGTCGCCCGGCTTCCAGACGTGCAACTTGCCCTGCCCCGGTTGGCCGCTGGTGGTGAACAGCACGCGCCCGTCGGCGTGCGGGGCGAGGTCCGTGACGAACCCCTCCGCGGGGTTCGCGCCCTTCCACTGCGAGGTGCGCTTGCCGCTCGCGAGGTCGAACGCGACGAGCAGCGGCGTGCATTCCACGAACCCGCCGCCCTTCGGCTCCGCGCCGCCCGCGAACAGCGTTTTGCCGTCGTGCGACAGCGCGAGGCACTTCACGCCGCCCACGTCTTGAATGCGGTCCAGCTTGTAGAACTCTTTGACTTCGAGCGTGCGCGCAGGTTTCCCCGACGCGAAGTTCAGTTCGCGGATGGTGCCGAACAGGTCGCCGACGTAGAGGCACGAACTGCCCGCCGGTCCCATCGCGAGCGAGAGCAAGTCCGCGCCAAGTTTCCATTCGATGTCGCGCTTGCCGGAAGCCGCGGCCCACTGCCGGACATAGCCGTCTTTGCCGCACGAAACGACAACGGCCTTGTCCGGTGTGACTGCGAGCGCGCGGAGCCAGCCGTCGTGCGCAGCTTCGACGCTCCACGCGCGCTTCGCGCCGTCCCACGCGCTGAGCCGGCCCCAACTGTCCGCGGTGAAGAGTCGCTCCGCGCCGAACGCGAGCGTGGAGAGCCACCCGTTGTGTTCGCCGAGCGCCGGCAGTTCCTTCGGCTCCGCGCCGGTCACGTCGTAGCGGCGCGCCTTCGCATCGAAGCACGCGACCGCGAGCACCTTGCCGTCGGGCGAATAGCGCACGCGCGACGCCTGCACCGGCACCGCGACCGGTTTGCCCACTTCTTTCGGCGCGTTCGCCGCGGCTTTGGGTTGCATCGGAGTTCCTGAACGCGAGCGGTTGAAAAGATCGCGAAGCCCCAATCGGCGCGAAGCGCCCCTCACCCGGCCTCGAAGACTCGGCCACCCTCTCCCCGCTGGCGCGGGGCGAGGGTAGAACGCCGCGCCTCTTCGTGAAACGCAATCGCGCGTGAAGCGATTACGCAGCGCGAATCGCACCGGCCCTCGCCCCGCTTTAGCGGGGAGAGGGTGGCCGAGTCTTCGAGGCCGGGTGAGGGGCGCTGAACAACTGCGAGCGCTACGCGAAAGTGCGCTGCACGCCCTACGCCAGCACCTCGCTCACCGGTTTCATGTCGTCGTGCGCGATCGGCAGCGGCTGACCGGCGTTGCGGTACTGCACTTCCTCCGGGTTCACGCCCAGCGCGCGGAACCACGTGTGGAACAGCCCGCCGATATCGACCGGGTCCGTCGCCACCTCGGTGCCGGTGTCGTTCGTGCGCCCCGCGACCACGCCGCGCTTGATCCCGCGCCCGGCCATCGCGACGCTCCACGCTTCCGGCCAGTGGTCGCGGCCGATGTGCCCGTTGATGCGCGGCGTGCGCCCGAATTCCGCGCACGCGATCACCAGCACGTTGTCCAGCATCCCGCGGTCGGCGAGGTCTTCCAGCATCGCCGCGAACGGCTTGTCGAACTTGGGGTGCAAGCTCGCCGCGCCGTTGAAGTGGTCGCCGTGCGTGTCCCAGCCGTAGCTCGTGACTTTCACGAACGTGACGCCGGATTCGAGCAACCGGCGCGCGAGCAGCAGGTGCCGTCCGAGGTCGTGCGAGCCGTAGCGGCCTTGGTCCTTCTGCGGCAGCTTCGAGAGGTCGAACAGCTCGATCTTCTTCTGGAGCTGCGCGGCCATCTCGAAGGCGTGTGTGCTCGCTTCGGTCAGTTCGGTGCGCCGGTTCGCGGAGTATTCCTTGTCGAGCAGTTTGCGCAGTTCGTTCCGCTCGTCGTCGGCTTCGGCGCTCAGCTCTTTGGGGCGCAGTAGGTTCTCCGGCGGCTTACCGTCGCCGAGCGCGAGCGCGCCGAACTTCGGCCCCAAGAACCCGGCGTGCTTGTAGATGAAGCCGCCGCTCATCGGCTTCACCCACACATACGGCGGCAACCCGCTGTCGCCCGCGCCGACCAGCTTCGCCACCGCGGAGCCGAAGTACGGGTACGTCACGCCGCGGTTCTTCGGGTCGCCGCGCTGGATGCGGTCCACGCCCGCGGAGTGCGAGTTGTCTTGCGTGCTGACGCTGCGCACCAGCGCCAACCGGTGCATCTGCGTCGCGCACTGCGGGAGCAGTTCCGAGACGCGCACCCCGGGCACGCTGGTTTGGATGGAGCGATACGGCCCGCCGAACGGTGTGTTGGGCTTCGGGTCCCAGCTTTCGAGTTGGCTCATGCCGCCGTCGAGCCACACGAACAGCACCTGCCGGCGCTGCTTCTTCAGTTCGTCGGCGACCGCGGGGTTCGCGAGCGCGCCCAACCCGACCGCGCCGGCGCTCGCCCCGAGGAACTTGCGCCGCGTGACTCGGTGTTCGCCTGGCGTGCAAAGCGACATCGGAACCCTTTGTGGTACCGTGCCAGAGTGACAGCGTGCGAGGGTGAGAGAGACGAAGACCGGTTTTTCTCTCACACGCTGGCACGCTGGCACGCTGGCACTCACTTCTTCGGTGGCATCAGCACCAGATCGACGGTTTTGCCGGGCACCACGTCCACGAAGCCGCGGAGGTCGCCGGCGCGCACTTCGTACTTGCCGGGGCCGAGGTCCGTCACCTTCGCGCGCCCGGCCACAATCTCCGCGTCTTTGCGGATCACCTGCGCCGCGAGCGCTTGGAACAGATCACTTTCGAGCGCCGGCTTCGACGGGTCGTCGGCCGGGGCGAGCAGCACTTTGCCCTTCGCGTCGGCCGGCACTTGCACTTCGACGCCGCCGAGCTTCGTCGCGTCGAGTGCAAAGTTCTCGGCGATGGAGCCGTTCGGCGGCACGTCCACCCACTTCCACACCGCCGGCCCGCCGACCACCGCCGCGGAGAGCAGGTAGCGGCCCGGTGCGAGCTTGACGTGCTCGTAGCGGAACGCGCGGGCCTTGCCGTCGCCGGACACGAGCGTGCTCGTGCGCGGCTTGTCGGTCTCGTCGCGGGTCCATTTTGCCAGTTCCACCGGCATCGCGTCGAACGGAATCTGCAACTCCTTGAACGCGATGTTACCGGCCGCGAGCGAAGCGTACGTCGTGCGAATCTCCGACTCCGGTTTCGCGCCGGTCACGGTGATCTCGCCGCCGACGTAGGGCACTTCGTCCGCGCCGGGCTTCTCGGTGTGCGAGCGCACCACTTCGGCCGAGAACGTCCCCGCGACGAACGTTTTCGCTTCGTCCGGCAGGCTCAGGTAAATCTTCCCGGTCAGCTTCCCGCCGCTGCGCGGGCCGAGTTCGAGCGTGAGGCCGTAACCGGCCGGGAACACCGTGATCGGCTTGCCCGGCACTTCGAGCCAAATCTCCGGCTGCATCGGGTCCGCGGGCGCGTCGTGCTTGTACACGAGCTTACGATCCACCGCGAGCTTCTCGTTCGGCGGCAGTTTCCAGTGCAGCGAAATCCCGCGCTCGACTTCCGGCGACTTCCCTTTGAACGTGCGGAACGTGAGGTCGCCCCCCTCGAGCGCGACCGTCGGCACGAACTCCGCGCCGCCGGCGCTCCCGCTCGCCGCTGTCGCGGGGATGGTGTGCTTGGTGACGTCCGGTTCCCACGACGCTTTCGGCGCGGGCGGCACCGGGATCGACGGCACGCTCACTTTCCCGTCACCGTCCGGCGGTTTGGGCGCGGGCGGTTGCGGGTCGAGCGGCTTGTCCGGGGCCGGCTGCGGGTCCGGCTTGGAACCGCACCCTAGCGCCGCAAGCGAGCACGCCAGCACACCCGCGAAGATCGTCCGTGACATGTGGTTCCTCATGGTAGTAGGCACACTCCGTGTGCCGTGTGTTCAGTCCGCTTCAGCTAACCAACTGTTCGTCTTTCTGTCCGCGCGCCACAGAACGGCACGCGGAGCGTGCCTACTACCCTTTAGTGATTCACTCCAAATTCCATCGACGCGAGCAGCGCCCACGCGACGCGGCCGAGCGCTTCGGTTCGCGCGCCGGCGTGCTTCGCCAGCACCTTGCCCACCGCGGCGCGTTCGGTCGCGCTCGGCGTGCGGCTCAGCAGCGCCAGATACAGCGCGTCGGTCGCTTCGGCGTCCGGGAGCGCCGCGGCGCGCGACACGAGCGCGCCCGGTTTCGCCTCTAGCAAACCAAGAACCGCCGGGTCGTGCAACACGAACAGCGCCGCGCGCAGCGACGGTTGCACCTCGTCCTCCGGTTCGCGCGGCTGGTTGGCGAACGCCTTCACGAACTTCGGCCGCAGCGCGTCGGCCGCTTTCGCGTCGGCCCCGGTGGCGACCAGAACGCTTTGCAATAATTGCTCGGCACTGAGTCGCCGTTCGAGCGCGACGGCGAAATACTTGGCGTGCGGGGCTTCCTTCGTGCCAGCGGGCAGCACGCTCGAACGCTGGTAGGTGCCGCTGAGCGCGATTTCGCGCAGCAGGAATTTGATGTCGAAGTTGTGCTCCGCGAACTCGCGCGCGAGTTCGTCGAGCAGTTCCGGGTGGCTCGCGGGGTTGCCGCTGTGGTGCAAGTCGAGCGGGTGAACGAGGCCGCGCCCGAGCAGCAGGAACCACAGCCGGTTCGCGCCGTTGCGCGCGAAGTCCGCGTTCGCCTTCGTCGGCAGCCGCTCCGACACTTCCTTCAGCGGGCTGAACTTCAGCACGCCGGGCGTGCCGGTCTTCTTGTCCGGTGCCTCCGCGAACTCCATGCCTTTGGCGAACATCGGAATCTCGACCATCGCGCCGCCGGGCAGCGCGGGCGCGGTGAGCATCTGCACCTTCGTGAACACCGACGCGAACGCGGACTTATCGAGCGTCGGCTTCTCGCCGACGATCAGCTTGTTCGCGGAGGGCAGGTAGGCGTTCTTGAAGAACGCGTGCAGCGATTGGAAGTGCTGTTGCTTGTAGTCGTCCACGGTGAGGTGGTCGTGGCACTCGCAGCACTGGAAGTTCTTGCCGAGGAACAGCCGGCCGACGTCGCGGGTGAGCGCGGAGTAATCGACCGGGTTCTGCCCGTAGTTCTCCAACCGCTTCACGAGCCAGAACGCGGCCCCGGCGCGGGCGGTGTCTTTGTGGTCCGCGCGGAGCATCGCGCGGGCCATCTCGTCCCACTTCGCGTTCTTGGCGAACGAGTCGCGGAGGAACGCGGTCCACTCCGCGTGGTCGCCGAGGCGCTCCATGAGCATCACGTGGAACGCATCGGTCATGCGCTCCGCGTACCCCGGTGCCGCGAGCAGCGCGTCGATCAGCTTCGCCCGCTTCTCTTTGCCGCTGTCTTCAAAGAACGCCTTCGCTTCGGCAGCGGTGGGCACGCGGCCGGCGAAATCGAGGTACGCGCGCCGCACGAACTCCGCGTCGCTCGCGGGCGCGCCGAGCGGCACCCCATCGCCCTTCGCCTTCGCCGCAACGTGCGCATCAATACGAACGTGCAACGGCTCCGCGGCGCTCGCGGGCGCGGCGCAGAGTAACGCGAGAAGGAGAATCGTGCGAGGCATGGAGAGCGTGCCGAAGGCGGAAGGCGGGAATGCGAAGAGTATACCGCGACCGCTCCGCCCGCGGAAGCGCGAACCCGCGGTGTTGCACCGGCGCGCCGCGCGGTAGAATGGCGCACACCGCACGAGGGCCGAACGATGTCGACCGCGGAATTGCCGGTCATTAGCCACCTGACTCCCGACGCGAAGAAGCAGTTGTTCGCGCTTCTGGCGCGCGACCTGCTCGCTGGCGCGACCGCGATTTCGGTCGCGGACGCGGACGGAGAGCTACAGGTGTCCGTTCTGCCGCCCGAAGCCGAGGAGAGCGAGTTGCCGCCGATCTCAGCCGAACGGCAGGCCGAACTCGACGCGCGTTCGGCGCGACTCCACACCGCGATTCCGGTTGCGGACGCAATCGCGGAGCTTAAGCGCCGGGCAGCGCAGCTTCAAAACCAACAATCGTGACCGTGCGAATTGTGCTGCGGAACCGGCGGCGACGGTCGGTCACTTCGTACACGACCCACAGACGGTCGGTGTATTGCCACCAGCGGCGCAGGCGATTCTGTTCGAGTCGTGCGCCCGGCATTTCGCCCTCGTTCTCAACGAACAGTTGCTCCAAGTCTGCTTGATAAGTAATTGCGGTAGCGAGTGCGTCCTGTTGGGCCGTGGCCGCGTTCGGCGCTTGCGCTTCGAGGAGCGCGACCAGTTCGGCGAGGGCTTCCGGCAAACTGGTAACGCGCACTTCCACCGGTCGGGCGCTCCGCGGGAACGTCGGCACCTTTGCCGCGTATCACATTACTCTTTCCCCAGCACCAAATCTACGACCCAACACCCGCGGACGTGCGGTTGGTTCGCGTCGCGGCAGTGGTTCAGAATTGCTTCGTCTTCGCACCCGGCGTCTTGGAGCGCGTCCGCGAGAATGGGCATCGCGCCGAACTCGCGCGAGTCGTACATCGTGCGCGCGATAGCGATGGCGGTATCGGTGCGCCACGCGGGGTTGAACGCGACCGGGCGGAACGGGTTCCCGAATACTTCGCGAATGATCGCTGCCTGATTTGTTCGAGAGATGGCTTCCGAAATCGAGTTTGAGATGTATGTGGCTTCCGTCGCTGGCATGTCGTTGCCATCGTCAGGCCAGAGAATGCCGATTGCCCAATGGGCAACTGCGGTGCGCCAATCTCCGCCAGCACGTCTGAGTTCGGAACGCAGATCGTCCACATCTGATTGAAGCGCCGACCCATCCGCTGCGAACTCCAATAGTTTGAACGCGCGGACGGTGAAATCATTCAACTTTACTTTCTCTGCCCAATACCCCCACGCGCTGACGATAGCGGCTACCTTCAAACGAAATGGGCGCTCAGGTAACGTGGATTGAGCGAAATCGAACAGATTCCCTAACCGGTCCACGTTCGCCAGCCATTGCGCTTCGGTCATCGGTTGCCCTCTAGTACTACAGCGCCGGTTGCTTTAACTCTTTACGCTGTTTGCGTCTGAGCTACAACTTCGATCGGAACGGTCTCCGATCGGAGGGTGCAATGGACCTCAAGGAATTGCGTCGGCTGAAG
>Ga0169931_10001710_pt1 | contig 36152 bp, 23 predicted proteins | sample Kivu_15m_20L_FD_129675 | JGI IMG/M metagenome (GOLD analysis project Ga0169931, IMG submission 129675) | Freshwater microbial communities from Lake Kivu, Western Province, Rwanda to study Microbial Dark Matter (Phase II) - Kivu_15m_20L... | ecosystem: Environmental > Aquatic > Freshwater > Lake...
AGAACGAGAACGAGAACGAGAACGAGAACGAGAACGAATCGTATCGGCGAATGGGGATGAGTTTCAATGAGAAGGCGCGAATCCTATGGCGAATAAGACGAAGTCGAACGAGGCAGGACAGGGTGATATTTTTGGCTCTGCCAACAAGCGGCCGATGATTGAAGCGGTTGGTTTGAGCAAGTTTTATGGCCCTTTTGCGGCCGCTCGGAATGTTTCGTTCACTGTGAATGAAGGTGAGTTGGTGGCTTTTCTGGGTCCCAACGGTGCCGGAAAAAGCACGACGATGAAAATGTTGACGGGCTATTTGGCGCCGAGCGAAGGGATTGCCAGGATTGCCGGGAACGACATGTTCTCGGACCGCATCGCCGGGTCAAAGCATCTAGGTTATCTTCCCGAAAACGGTCCTTTGTACCCTGAAATGACACCCCACTCGATGCTCAGTTTTTTCGCGGATGCTCGAGCGATGGAGACGGATTATAAGCGGGAAAGAATTCGCCAAGTGATCGAGTTGTGCGATCTCTCGACGGTGATGCATAAGGCGATCAGCAAATTGTCTAAAGGTTTTAGGCAGCGTGTTGGTATGGCGCAAGCCTTGTTGCATGAGCCCGATGTGTTGATTTTGGACGAACCTACGGCAGGTTTGGATCCGAACCAGATTCGCGAAGTGCGACGTACGATGAAGAAGTTGAGCGAGTCGAAAACCATATTGCTCTCGACGCACATTTTGCAAGAAGTGGAAGCGATGGCTAATCGAGTCGTCATGATTTCCGAAGGCCGAAAGGTTTTTGACGGTACGGTTGCCGAATTGAAGAGCGTTCGCGGCGATCTGACGGAGGGTTTTCATGAACTTACGGGTGCGTCGAAGGCTTGATTTGTTTTTAAGAAACCGAGCGGCGTGGGTCGCGAGGTGTTAGAGGCTGATGAAAGGGTTGTCTCGATGCGTGGTCGAGACGACGGGGCGAGATGCGAGATCGAGGAACTGCGGGCCGGCGGGGTAGCAGGGTTGCGGGGTCGCAAATCGCAAAAGCGCAGGAAATGAATAGCGCAGAATAATATTGGGAATTAGGAAAATACTTTTTTTAGAAGTTCATCAATACCATGTCTGCATTGTATGCTGCAATTTTTTTACTGGTTTATAATATCTGCTTTTTGGCCGTTTTGGCGGCGATAGTCGGTTATTTGGGTAAGGCCAAGCCGGCAGCTTATGCGGTGATGAAACGCAATTTTTTCGGCTATTTCAGCAGCCCAACCGGTTATGTGTTTCTTTGTTTGTTCGTTTTGCTCACTTCGATGGCGGCATTCTGGCCGCACGAATTTTTTAGTTCGAACATGGGAACCTTAAGCCAGCTGAATTATTGGTTCCCGGTGATTATGCTCTTTTTTATTCCTGCGATCACCATGAGTATTTGGGCGGACGAACGTCGCCAGGGAACAGACGAATTATTGTTAACGCTCCCTGCCGACGATTTTGATATTGTGATCGGAAAGTACATGTCGGCCGCGGCAATCTATACGTCTTCTTTGCTGTTTGCTGAGATCTCCACTTTTATCGTGCTCTGTTTCTTAACGCTTGGAGATTTGGATACTGGTTTGTTTTGTGTGAACTATCTCGGTTATTGGTTTATCGGCCTGATGATGTTGGCGGTTGGCATGGTGGCCTCGTTCCTAACCAACAATCTGACAGTGGGCTTTATCTTGGGAGCACTGTTCAATGCACCGTTGGCTTTCGCTTCGATGGCCGATGTCATATTGTCGAATCGACAGTGGTCGTCGATTATTTCGTCTTGGAGCATTCGTGACCAATTTGATTCGTTTGGTCGCGGTGTCATCGCCGCATCGTCGATCACCTTTTTTACTTTGGTAGCAGTTTTGGGTCTTTACCTTTGCATGGTGATGATCGGCAAACGGCATTGGAGCGGTGGCCGAGAGGGCAACAGCATGTTTCTGCATTACCTAACCCGCGTGCTCTGTCTGTTGGCCGTTGTGGCTGGGCTGAGTTTGTTTTTCCGCAATAAAGATATTCGTCAGGATGCTACCGAAGGACAAGTAAGTTCGCTCTCACCGGTTTCGACAAAGCTCGTCGGTGAAATGGATCCAAAGCGTCCCATTGTGGTGGATGCATTTATTTCATCGATGATTCCTGAATCCTACGCGCGGACCAAATACGATTTGATCTCGCTGCTCAAAGAATTCGAGTCGGTCGCCAAGCGGGCTGGCATTCCTTTGGAAGTGAATATTTATGAAAACTTGGAGGTTTTCAGCGAGGAAGCAAAACTGGCCGAACAGAGGTATGGAATTGTTCCACAGTCGGTTCGCGTTCGTGATCGAGGCGCTTTGTCGGACCAACAATTGATTCTGGGAGCAGCCTTTAGAAGCGGTCTTGAGAAGGTTGTGATCCCGTTCTTTGAAACGGGTATTCCGGTGGAATATGAATTGGTTCGTTCGCTGCGTACCGTAGCCGCTCCGCAAAGAAAACGGCTAGGCGTGGTCAAAAATGATTCCCAGTTCATGGGTGGATTCTCGATGACGAGCATGAATCAAGTACCAAGACAACCGATCATCGAAGAACTAGCGAAACAATACGACGTGAAAGAAGCCGATTTGAACGCACCGCTGCTGCCGGATCAGTTCGACGTATTATTGGCAGTGCAACCGTCGTTATTGTCGCCTCAGGAAATGACGAACCTGGTCGAAGCCGTCAAGATGGGAATTCCCACGGCGATTTTTGAAGACCCATTTCCATTTGGTTTCCAATTTCCAGGAACTGGAGCCCGCAAAATGGCGCAAGGAGGACCGTTCGGTGGTGGCGGTGGCATGATGCCCAAGGGAGATATCAACGAACTTTTCAAAGTCCTCGGTGTCCAAATGCCCGGAAAACCAAGTATGGGAGGGATGTTCAATCCAGATATCGCTTGGCAGCCCTACAATCCGTACACGAAATTAGAGCAAATGAGCAACATGTCGGACCAATGGATTTTCGTGCGAGAGGAAGCTCCTGGGGCAGATGATGTATTGAGCGAGGCAAGTCCCATCACCAAGGGCTTGAGAGAAGTTCTGTTGCTGTATTCTGGTACCATCGTGCGCACGACCGATGCACCTGTGACAGTGACAGATCTGTTGGCTACCGGTTCTCAGTCTGGAACGATTCCTTATGAGGAACTGGAGCGAACGCTGCAGTCGGGCAACATGGGAAGTTTGGTCGCTTTGCAAGGGACTCCCAAAGGGAGGCAAGTGTTGGCGGTAGCGATCCAGGGCAAGGCCGGCGCGGCAAACGAAGCGGCCTCCGAAAAGAAACCTGAAGCTGCTCCAGAAGACAGTGCCAAACCAGAAGACAGTGCCAAACCAGCCAATGGCGAAACGAAAGAGGGAGATGCGAAACCTTCGGAGCCGACGAGTAAGCCGGTGAATGCGGTCTTTGTGGCGGATACTGACTGCATGAACGGTTTCTTTATTGCGGTGCGAAATCGTCCAGAGCAATTTGAGGAAGTCAATTTCCGTCTGCAAAACGTGACCTTCGTATTGAATGTGATCGATGTACTTGCCGGCGAGCAGTCCTATCCCGAAGTACGAAGGCATGAACCGCAGCATAGCACTTTGCGGCTGTTGGAAATGAAGAGCGAGGAAGCTCGCGGTAAGGAAATGGAAAAGCGTCGAAGTTTCCAAGAAAACTTCGATAAAGCGATCCAAGAAGCTGAAGCAGAGAACGCAAAGAACATTCAGCAATTCGAGGAGCGTGTTAATAAGTTGCAAAAAGAAGGGGCGATCGACAAATCGAAGTTTGCCGAACTGCAGGAAGCGATGACTCAGATGCAAATCGAGCAACAGCGACTGCAGCGACGTTTATCGGTGAAACGTGAGCAACTCGAGCAAAATCGTGATCAACAGATCGACCAAAGCAAGCGGGACGCGGATTTACAAATATTGAATATCCAGAATTTTTATAAGATGTTAGCGATCTTTTTACCACCGATTCCTCCATTGTTGGTCGGAATCGCCGTATTTGTGTCGCGACGACTTAGGGAACGAGAAGGTATTCCTAAGTCGCGGTTGAAGTGATGCGGTTGAAATAATTCGTCGAGATCGTCAGTGCATCTGATTCATTGAACATTAGTAGGTTGTTGTTGAGGAGTGAACAAAAAGTGAAAGAGCCACAAAAGACAGGTATATTTGCGGCGATCGCAATTGTTGCCCTTGTGGCAGCGTTGTGGACGCAGCCGCGGCAATCGGCGGTCGATAAATCCGGCGCTAAGGCAAAGCTCGGCCAGGATCTGTTTCCCGAATTTACTAAACCGTTGGAGGCGACATCGCTGTCGCTGGTCAAATTCGACGAATCGCTCGGCTCGCTGGCTGAGTTTGAGGTTCGTAAAGATAGCCAGTCGGGCCTATGGACAATACCATCTCATGCCGGATATCCCGCAGATGCGACGACTCAAATGCGCGATGCGGCGACTTTGTTCGTCGGTATGAAAGTGCTCGGTTTAGCCAGCGAGAGTAGAGAAGATCATGTTCTTTTCGGAGTGGTTGAGCCCGATGTGAATCGGCTGAAAGTGGGCGATCAAGGCGTGGGATTACTGGCTCGAATCAAAGATGGCAAAGACAAAGATTTGGCTAGTTTGATTGTCGGTAAAGAAGTTGCCAATCAGCCGGGCCAAAGGTTTGTGCGTGTTCCTTCGCAGGATGCAACCTTTGTTGTGCAGATCAATACAGCTCCGCTGACTACCGAATTCGGAAAATGGATTGAGAAAGATCTTTTGAAGTTATCTTCTTTTGATATTGCCGAATTGGGCGTTCGAGACTACTCGATTATCAAGGCAGAGAACCGAGGAATTGTCCAGCAAATCTACGATGCCGATTTGGTGTTTGATACCAATTCTTCGAAATGGAATATCAAGAGCTGGATTGCCTATAAAGGAAAAGAGGTTACCCCACAGGAGATACCAGCCGGCCAAGTCGTCAATGATTCTCGATTGAACGAGGTGAAGAATGCACTGGATCAATTAGAAATCGTCGATGTGGATCGAAAACCTGCGGGTTTGTCGGCCGACTTAAAAGCGGACAAAAATATTCTGGAAGATCAAAGCCCCGATTTGCTTTCGCTTAATGAACGAGGATTTTTTCCGCGCGAAAGTCAGGGAGTCACGGAAATTCTCGCTTCCAGTGGAGAATTGTTGGTTACGCTTAACGACGGCGTGCAGTATGTATTGCGATTCGGAAATTTGACCGGCGACCAATCGGGGGCTGGTGGCAGCGGCTTAAATCGCCGCTTGATGTTGACGGCTAAGCTGGACGAAAGCCGATTTCCTCCACCCGAACTGCAGCCGTTGCCGGAAACGATCGACGACTTGAAGAAAATGGAACAAGCGACTCAGCCGCCGGCCGTTGGTGGCGAAAACGCTCCAGCACCAGCTCCACCGGCACCAGAAACCAATCCTGCTCCTGAGCAGCCTCCTGAGCAGCCTCTTGAGCAGCCTCCAGCACCAGAAACTCCCGCTGCAGAAACTCCAGCTGCAGAAACACCTGCTGCAGAAACACCAGCTGCAGAACCGCCGGCGAGCGGTGATGGGAAGGCCGAGGGAGATGGTTCGGAGACCAAAGCCGTTTTGGACGTGAAGCGTTTGGAGAGCTCGAGCGAGACATTAAAACTGGTTGCCTTTCAGCCACCAACCGAGCAGACTGGCACCGAGCAGACTGGCACCGAGCAGCTGCCTACGGATGCGGGGGATGCAGTAGGGAAACCTGCCGCGGATGCTACGGCCGCAGAAGCCCCGGCAGCCGCAGAAGCCCCGGCAGCTCAGGCACCGGCAGCTCAGGCCCCGGCAGCTCAGGCCCCGGCAGCTCAGGCACCGGCAGCTCAGGCCCCTGCTGCTAACGCACCGGCAACAGAGGAAGAGTGGAAAGAGCGATTGGAATTAGCTCGAGAAGAGATTACCAAAGCGAACCAGCGGAAGATCGATGAACGCAACGATAAATTGGAAAAGGCTCAGCGGCGAGTTAAGGAATTGAATGCGCGATTTGCCGATTGGTATTATGTCATCAGCGAAGATATCTATAAGAAGTTGCGGGTAACTCAGGCTGAATTGGTTACTTCGCCGCAAGCGGGTGCTCAGCCACCAGGGGGCTTGCCACCAGGCGGGCTGCCGGGGAACTTGAATTTTCCATTTAATCCAGGCAGGTAAATCTACTCCAGGCAGGTGAAAGAGCGATTTGCTCTCAGTCTCTGGATGGTTTGGTTTGTCTTTTGAGAAACCAATCGGAAATACGATTCTGAAATTCAGCGAGCGTTCCGGTGTTATACAAGATAACGCTGGAACGTTTTTCTTTTTCAGCCAGATCCAATTGGGCTGCCTCGCGGGCGTGGAATTGTTCGATTTGCCAACCGCGTTCGGTTGCCCGCTGCAAACGCTCTGCGTAAGGAGCTTGAACGAAGATAATTTCATCGCATTCTGTGTACCAACCCGATTCGAACAACAGGGGCACATCGAGAACGATTGCCGGCGGGGGTGTATTGTGCTGGCGAAATTGTTTCAATTGATCTCGAATCGATTGTCGAATGCGTGGATGAGTCACCGATTCCAGAAAATCGCGATGGGCTTGGGCTGTTTCCGATGAACCGAAGACGATGGCAGCGATAGCCGCTCGAGATAGTTGATTGGGTTCTTCGCGAGAACGGATTTCCTGACCAAAATGTTCCAGCAGTAAATGAATGACCTCGGGATCTCGCAACACGGCATGGCCTATCTGATCGGCATGGATGACCGCCGCGCCGAGTTTGGCGAGTTGTTGGGTCACGACGCTTTTGCCACTGGCGACACCACCACAGACGCCGATCACCAACGGAGTGTGTGGTGGTTGGTTTGATTCCACAGATGGTTGAGATTGAGGTTGTGTCATAGGATTTTTTATCAAGTCATTTCGCAGGAGCGGTTAGTTGATCGGTTCACAATCAGCCCAATTGGCACCCGTTTTGGTATCGACTTGGAGTGGAACGGAGAGTTGATCGCAGGTGGTCATTAGCGGGATGATGGTAGAACGCAATCGACTTAGGTCCTCGGGATGAACTTCGAAGACCAGTTCATCGTGGATTTGCAGCAGCAAGCGGGCTCTCAGATCGGACTGTTTGAGCATCCGATAGATTCGAACCATCGCGAGTTTGATTAAGTCGGCGGCGGAGCCTTGAATGATGGTGTTGACTGCCATGCGTTCTGGTTCGGTGAGTGAGCGGCGTTTTTCGGGTGGAAGAGTGCGCAGGTCACGCACGCCCTGCAGCATACGACGACGGCCGAGCATGGTAGATACGAAACCTTGTTTTTTACAAGTGGCAAGAGTATCGAGGATAAACGATTGCACACCTGGATACCGCGCGAAATAGGCATCGATGAATGTTGCGGCATCTTCTTTAGAAATCTGCAACGACTTGGCTAGCCCGAAGGGACTTTGACCATAAATAATTCCGAAGTTAATAGCTTTCGCTGAGCGGCGCATCGACTTGGTAACTGCTTCGGGCTCGACGCCATAAACTTCGGCCGCAACGCGTTGATGGATATCTTGATTTTTTTCGAAGGCTTCGCGCAGCGCAGGATCGCCGCAGTAATGGGCTAAAACACGCAATTCGATTTGCGAATAATCGGCAGTCAACAAAGTCCAGTCTGAAGGGGAGGGTCGAAAAGCAGAACGAATCTCGCGTCCTTCATCCGTTCGCACGGGAATATTTTGCAAGTTGGGTTCAGAACTGCTGAGGCGTCCAGTAGCGGCCACATCCTGTCGAAACGATGTGTGAACTCGACCTGTTTCCGGGCAAACCAATTCGGGTAGAGCGTCGATATACGTACTCTTAAGTTTAGCGAGTTGACGATACTCGATGATCTTTGCTGGGAGTGCGTGCAGTGGGGCAAGCTCCTGCAAGACTTCTGCATCGGTACTCGGTCCCGTTTTCGTTTTCTTGATTACAGGTAATTTAAGAAAATCAAAGAGCACCTTGGCGAGTTGTTTGGGGCTATCGGGGTTGAATGGCTCCGGGGCCATCTGCTGAATTTCATGGAAAAGTTTGTCGAGCCGGACTTCGAATCGATCGCTCAAGCCGCGCAATCGATCTGTATCGACTGAGATGCCATTGAATTCCATTTCCGTTAGGACTTCGATCAAGGGCATCTCGAGTTGAATAAAAAGATCATAGAGATTGATCGCCTTGAGTCGTTCGCTCAGCGGTTCTGCCAGGCGCCAGGGAACTTCTGCATCTTCTGCAGCATAGCGGCAGATTTGTTCAAGCGGCACTTGATCCATACATCGCTGATTTTTTCCGCTGCCAATCAGGTCAGAGATCGGTATTGTGTGGTGGCCGAAGTATCGCTTGGCAAGTTCATCAAGACTGTGATTGCGTTGACCCGGATCGAGCAGATAATCGGCGACCATCGTGTCGAAGTAGATACCTTGAACATCGATTCCTTGGCCGCGAAAGATAATCAGATCATATTTTAAATTCTGTCCAACTTTGCGAATGGCGGGATTTTCTAAAATGGGCTTGAGATAGCGATGAACGGTTTCGATCGACAAGCAATCTTCGCCAAGCGGTGCGCGAACGGGGATATAAGCTGCTTTGCTCTGGCCCCAAGCAAAAGAGTAGCCGACCGGTTTTGCCCAGCGTGCTTGAGTCGATGTGGTTTCGGAATCCAGGGCGATCAGTGAAGCGGCTTCTAACTCTTCGCATAGCTGCTGAAGTGCTTCTTCTGTTTGAATCAAGCGATACTTGTCCAGATCAAAAGGTGTCGTATCGAGTTGAGGTTCAATAGCAGATTTTTGCTGTTCGAGCGATGGAGCGGTGGCGGCGGCTTCCGCAGAATGAGAAGGGCTAGAGCGAGACTTGGGATGGAGAAATCGATCTGCCAAACTGCGAATGCCCCAATTCTGAAATAGTTCAGCGATCTTGGTCTTGTCGATTTGAATCTCATCAGCTTGATGCCATGGAATCGAGATGGGGACTTCGCGGCAAAGCTTGACGAGTTGCCGGCTCATCAGCGCTTGATCACGATAGCGCACCATGTTTTCTCGGCGTTTGGTCCCTGATACGGCATCGGGATGAGCGAGAATCGCGTCAAGAGTTCCATACTGTTCTAGAAGTTGCTGGGCAATTTTGGGACCGATCAGGGGAATGCCCGGCACATTGTCGACGCTATCTCCCACCATAGCTTGGAAATCGACGACCTGTTCGGGTGTGATGCCCCAAGTCTCTTTAAGTTGTGATATTCCGAATATCTCTTGTTTCCTCAAATTGAGTATCTGGACTTTTTCGGTGAGTAGCTGGCGGCAATCTTTGTCCGGCGAAACAATCAAGCATCGCCATCCGCGCTGTTCCGCTTGTGAGGCGATCGTCGCGATGATATCGTCGGCTTCGAAACCAGCGATTTCCAGAATGGGGACTTGCAACGCTTCCAGAGCTTGACGAGCCAGCGGCATTTGCAAACGCAGATCGGCGGGCATTTCTTCTCGATGCCCTTTGTAATCCGGATAAATCTCGTTGCGAAAAGTATCCTCGCTCAGGTCGAACGTGAAGAACAAATAATCGGGACGATAACGCTCGCGAATTTCTAAAAGGTCGCGGAGCATGCCATGGATCGCACCGACAGGAAGTCCGCCGGGACTGGTCAGTGGGGGCATGGCATGAAACACTTGGTAAAGAATGGCGTGCGTATCGACCGCGATCACCAGCGGTGGGGGCTGATTCGGCGGAACGGGAGTGGGTTGCACATCCGTGACTGGTACCGCCTCCGGTTGATGATCCGCCGGTGAATCTGCCGCAACGCTCGCGATCTGTTTTTCCTCTGCGATCCCTTCGTCTTTGTCTTCTTCGAGAAGTCCCGGTAGCAGGGGCTGTTGGGTGCGATGGGGTGAACGCGAATTCATGACGTTGTCCAGTGGTTTAGGAGCAGGCCTGGGGTGTAGACCAGAAAACGCAGAATCTGGGTCCGCGTGGTGAACCGATATCGCAGTTTAGCAGTAAAAGGAGCATATCGCCTGCGTGTACCCCTATAAAGTGCTGGTTGTTATTGGAACCTGCCGGGAAAAATTGTTTCAAGAAGCCCCAATTAGCCTACATTGAAAGTTTGACGGTTGGGCAAGAGCTATTTACTATGGAGTGAGGTGTCTACCGAAGAGCCGGCTTTCGTAGCTGATCCTACGTCCTGAAAATGCAGGGATGTGGAGAGTCGCTTTTCCTTTTTCCCATGTGCTTCTCGTTTGCGAAGGTTTCCGCAATATGTCGGGTCGTGATCGAAACATGTTTGCTTGGCAGGCGTACGTAATCGCAATGTCCATCGTGTCAGCTCTGATGCTTGTTGGACTATTTTTCCTCTGGAATTATGCCAGTACGCAGGCAAAGGAAGCCGAGACTGCCAAAGCGACTGCTGCCACAAGTACGGCCGAACTGGGTAAGGCAAAACTTAAATCCGACCGGCTGCTAGCGATGCTGGGCCAAGGTAATTTCAACGAAACCGAGTTGGAAGCCATCAAGAGCAGCATGGTGGGCGATGCCCAGATGGAAGCGCTGGAAAAATCGTACGATACCGATATGTCGTTGCTGGGTGCCAACGTAGAAGCGGCCAACAAAAATTACGCTGGATTGGCAAAAACTTTGATGGATGTGATCAAAGATCGCAATATTGAACACAAAAAGTTTAAAGATCGAGAAGATCAGTCGCGGGCAGAGTTGACTTCGGTGATCGATCGTGAAACCAAGCGTGCCAATGAAGCGGAAAAGAAACGTGATGAGCTTTCGACCGAATTGGCCAACCTCAAGACTCAATATCAAGATGATCGCACCAAGTTGACCACTGAAATGGATCAACTCAAAGATCGCTTGCAAAAATCCAACGATCGCTATGCGAAACTGGAAGCGGAGAAAAAACAAGTTGAAGCCTCTTTGACCGCAGAAGTTAATAAGCTGAAAGCTGTCGTCACTCAGCAGGCTACAGAAATCGTTCGCTTGAGATATGAGGACTTCGACACCCCTCAGGGCAAGGTTGTCAATGTGACAGAGGGTGGAAATATCGTCTGGTTGAACATCGGCAAGCGCGCGGGTCTGAAGGAAAACGTCCGATTCGCTGTTCTGTCTAGCGACACGCTGAAGGTTACCGATGCGAAGGAAAAAGCGAAGATCATCATTACCAAAGTTGTGGATAACGACTTGGCTCAAGGTCGCGTGATTGAAGGCAACATCAAGCAACCGATTCTGCCTGGGGATTTTGTTTACTCGCCTGCTTGGCAACCTGGTCGAAAAGTACATTTTGCTTTGGTCGGTTTGTTGGATGCGGACGGTGACGGTCGAGATGATCGAGATACCATCAAGAATTTGATCACACTTAATGGCGGTGAAGTTGATTTTGAACTCACGCCAGAAGGACGTGTTGTTAAGGACGAGATGAGCATCAATACTCGCTATTTGGTGGTTGGACCATCGGGCGTGGGTGCTGAAGCACTGGCTACAGGTGATGCCGCCAACACCAGCGTGAAAAAATTGGTCAAGGACTACAACGCCGCCAAAGAGAAAGCCAAAGAGCTGGGTGTGATCGAGATCTCGGTTGAGAAGTTGCTCAGCTATCTCCAGGGAAGCAATTCCGATAAATCGATTCCGCTGGGCTCAGCCGTTCGGGCGAGCGATTTCAAGGCGGAAGATGACGACAAGAAGTTTTTCCGCCGTCCGTCGCCGGGAGTCGATAGCTTGCCCAATCGTACCCGGGGCGGTAACACTTCCAGCGGCAAATATCGCTAGCTCGTAAATTGACTCCAGTGGGTTACCTGTTTTGGGCGTGTATTTAGTGGTGGCTACTTTGGGGTTTTGTTAAATTGGCGATAATCGGTAAGAATCGATTGCTTAGGCTGCAGGTGACGAGTATAACGGTTAGATTGGTAAGATTTTTGTTGATTGCACAGGAATCCCCGGTAGTGCGCCTCGAGGGCTAAGATTCGACCTCGGGATATCAGCGACTTGGGGATATCAGCAACTCGGGGATATCAGCGCCTCGGTTTGGCAACAGAAGGCGATTTAGTTTTGGGGGAAGGTTGTGATGAAGCGTTTGTTTAGTTGGGTGTTGGGTTGCAGCCTCGGTTTGCAAGGCATCATTTACGCTCAGGAAGCAGCACCGCAATCGCAGGGCGAGGTGGGTTCCAATCCAGAAGTAGCTGCCGAGCAACTTCAGCCACCCAAAGCATTCACCGAAAAATTGCATCAGATGCAATGGGTACAGGTAGACGTTGAAGGTCGATTCTCTGGTTCTGTTGTCAGTCTTTTCCGAGGTGGAACCAGCGAGAAGATTCCGAATGCTCAGGTCGCTTTGATTCGCAGTGGCCAGGTCAAGTCGTCGACGACCACGGATGAGAAAGGGGATTTCTCTTTCAGCGGCATTCTGCCAGGAAGTTACACGATAGAAGGCTTGAGCAAGAGCGGAACATTCTCTTATGCTCTTCACGTCCTGCCTGGCCAAGCCGATCAGGGATCTTACACAAAGATTTACGCGATCGTTCCAGGTGGAAGCGTGGTTACTAAGTATTTTGCGCAATACTCTGCCCCCAACTCTCCTGCGGACAGCATTATGGCTGGAAGCAGCGAGCAGCGTTACTCGCAATATAATGGGCAGGTTAGAGCCGATGAGACGGGAGCGTTGCGGGGTTCATTGCTGTTGCCCGGAGTGGCCTTTGCTTCCAAAGACATGTCGGCTACCGAGGTCATTATCTTACAGAACGGTAGGGAAATGGCGAAGTCGATGGCAAATGCGGATGGAACATTTTCGGTCCGTGGTTTGGAGCCTGGTGTTTATGGGTTGGTGGTCGCGGGGCCGATTGGTCGTGGCGCGGTAGCTTTTGAATTGGTGGAAAGCAAACCGGTTGTCGGAGTCGCACTTGGTCGGGCTGGGAGGTTGGTGAGCATGCAGGAAGGTGCGGCCGATGTGTTGAATATCGAGTTAGCTCCACCTGCAAGTCCTGCTGAAGAAGAGTTGGCGTTGGAAGACTTAGGTATGCCTGTTCCCGGCGGCGGTTTAGCGGGACCTGGAGGTAGTGGTGCGGGTGCTGGTGGTTCTGGCGGAGGCCTTGGTGGTGCGGGTGGCCTTTTGGGCTTGGCTGCTGCAGCGGGCGCGATTGTTGCTTTGACCAGTGATGATGACAACAATGTCGCCTCGCCGATCGTCAATCCCTAGTAAAGTTGGGTCGCAGGTGAAAGTCTCGGTTTGACATAGGCCGATTTGCAAAACAGATTCGAAGGCTGGTGTGAGAAACGCCAGCCTTTTTTTATTGTGCATCGCGTGAATTAGGTTCATCGCGTGAATCAAGCGACGCTCGCAACCAGCGAATCAGCATGGTTGCATACGAACCCCGCTGCAGCGTGAATCGCAGCAACAGGTCGATGCATCGATCGGATGATACTGGGGTGTTTGGCGGCAAATGAGAGACCAAAGAAACAGATTCCCAAAGGAATTCCAGGTCTTGGACTTTGGTCAGAGCGGAGCGTTGTCCCTTGGAGAAAAAAGTATCCCGCGGATACTTCACTCGAATTTGTTTGGGGGTAAGCTTGTATCTGGCCGTGATTTGCTGAATCAGCGGTGCGAATTCTGGGGGCCATTGCGCGATACGGGCTGAAGGTAAGGGAATCTCGGTACGGCTCAATTTTCCCAAAATGTCGGCGTCTATAATTTCTGGAAAAATCAATTCTCCGGCAGCTCCTTGGGTTCGGATGGTTTTGGAGCCGGCGAGACTCGCGATCCACTGGGCGAGTAATTCATTCCATAGATGGCTTTGGAAAGCAGCGAGATAGAGGCCTCGTAAATCATGGCGAATCGTCGTGAGGGCAACTCGGAAATCACTCGAATTACGATTCAATATCTCAGCGGCATCTCGACGATGCGAGCGGTCCAGATGCTTTGAGAGCCAAGCCCAGTCGTACCAGTGTTCTTGGAGAAGTTGTTTCTGTTGTCTTTCGCGCGGTCGATCGTGAGGGTTGAAGTCTGCCAGCGCCAGCCAAAGAGCACGATCATAATCACCTCGGCACCAGGCTTCAGCGCAGAACTGTCCGCTTTCGCCGAGCGAGCCGAAGCGTTGATCATCGAAATAATTGGGGACTCCCAGAGCTGGATCTTCGAGAATCTTTTCGATTGCGGCTTTCTTGTTTACGGGTACATCCCGCAGGCGAATTGCGAAGCGATTGCCTTGGATATCTTGGGCCGTGTAGGGGCGACTGGAATGTCCTAGAAATTCGAGCTTGAAGGATTTTTGTTGTAGATCGGTCGCAGGACCTTTTAAGATTGTCAGAAACTGAGTGGTCTTAGCGTGTTTATCTTTCAGGCCGCCAAAGGCGATCTCGCGCAAATCCAAGTGCCAGGCGGAAGCGATAGCCTGAATGGCTTCCAGGGTTCCTAAATGTTCTTTTGTCAAACGGTACAGCGAAAACGCTCCATGGCTCACCGTGTGAGAAGTGAGTTCCTCCACTTGGAAATCGTCGGCTTCGCTCTTGAGTTTCATGGGAAAAGCTGGGAAAAGGGGGCAAAAAGAAAAAGGCATGGTCCTATAGTTAAGTTCAGGTCCATGCCTTTCGGTGGCGATTCCATTCGGAGCGTATCGATTAGGAAGCGGGTTTTTCGGCCGGTTGTTCGGCCGATTCATCTTCATCTTTTTCAACTGGGACTCTTACGATAGCGGCCACAGTGTCACCTTCATCGAGTGACATGATGCGAACGCCTTGGGTATTACGAGCGATGATGCTGATTTCTTGAGCCGCTACTCGCTGTATTTTGCCGCGAGCGGTCATCATCAGTAGTTCATCCTCGTCGGTTACCGGGGCAATGCCGATAACGGGTCCATTGCGTTTGGTCGTCTTGATATCGATGACACCTTTACCTCCGCGACGTTGAGTCCGGTAGGTATTGGAGGAACTGAGGTCATCGCTGTTGTCGGTTTCGGTCTCTCCAGTTATCTCGGTTTCTGGAGGTGTATCGGTCGGTTCTTTGTCAGCGGAATCTTCCTGATCGGCAGCAGGAGCGAGCACTTCACCGACACCGAAATAGGTTCGTTTACCGTACCCATTTTCGCAGAGCGTGAGAAGTGTTGCCGCGGGATCGGCGACGACCATACCGACGACTTGATCTGCTTTGGTAAGTGATATGCCTTTGACACCGGAGGTATTTCGTCCCATGGGACGAGCGTCGCTTTCCTGGAAGCGGATCGCCATTCCGCGAGCGGTCGAGAGGACGATTTGATCGCCCGTTTTGGTGACGACCACATCGACCAGTTCATCATCTTCCCGCAGTTTAATTGCGATGATGCCACCTTTCTTGGGTCGGCTGTAATCTTCCAGAGGAGTTTTCTTGACGATACCTTTACGTGTTGCCATCAAAAGGAAGTGGCCTTCGACATTAAAGTCGCGCACTGGCACACATTCCATAATTTTTTCTTCGGGGGCCAAGTTGAGCAGATTGATCACGGCTCGGCCGCGGCTATCTCGTCCCATCTGTGGCAAGTCATAGACTTTAAGCCAATAGACTTTTCCTTGGCTGGTGAAAAACAGCAAATAAGCGTGTGTGCTGGCGACGAAGAGGTGTTCGATTGGATCTTCCTCTTCGCTCTTCGCTCCCGCGATGCCCTTGCCGCCTCGTCGCTGGGCGCGGTAAGTGGTTGCCGGTGTTCGCTTGATGTAGCCACGATGTGAAATCGTGACGACCATGGTTTCCTCGTTGATAAGATCTTCGAGGTTATAATTGCCTAACTCTTCACCACTGATTTCGGTTCGACGATCATCGGCAAACTTCTTGCGAATCTCTTCCAATTCACCTCGAATGAGATCATCGATTTTCTTTTGATCGCCGAGAATTTCCAAATAGCTCAAGATTTCATCGAGCAGGTCGGAATGTTCATCGGAGAAGCGTTTTTGTTCCAGGTTGGCCAATTGTCCGAGAGCCAACTTAAGAATCGCATCGGCCTGGACACTGGTGAGTTTGTACTCGTCGGATTCGCCGCGTTCACGGGTGAATTCGGCGTAACCTCGATCTCCGAGAGCGCGCGAGAGCATCGATGCGGGGCATGCAAATCCCATCAAACGTTGCTTCGCCTCTTGCTGAGATTGGCTGGTGCGGATGATGCGAATGATTTCATCGATATCCGCCATCGCAATGAGCAAACCTTCCACGACATGTTTGCGACGTCGGGCGCGGTTGAGCAAAAACTGGGTTCGCCGGCGGATGACCGTTACACGATGCCGCAAAAATTCCTGCAGCAATTCCTTTAGATTCAGTTCGCGCGGTTTGCCATCGACCAGCGCCAAGAAAATCATCGAGAAGGTATCTTGCAACGGCGAGAACTGGTACAGCTGATTGAGTACAACTTCGGGATCGTGTCCCTGTTTGATTTCAATCACCAAGCGAACCGGCTCTTTCAAATCGCTTTCGTCGCGAATGCCTGAAATGCCCTTGATACGATCTTCGCTCACCAACTGCGCAATGCGTTCAATTACGCGATCGCGAAATTGCTGGAATGGAATCTCGGAAACGACAATTCTCGACCTGCGTTTATCTTCCTCAATCTTGGCTCGAGCGCGAACAACAACGGTGCTGCGGCCTGTCAGATAGGCTTGACGAATACCGGCTCTTCCGCAAATGATTCCACCGGTCGGGAAGTCTGGGCCTGGAATCACATCCATCAGTTCATGGATCGTAATGTGTGGATCGTCGAGCAATCGAATCAAGCCTTCGCAAACTTCTCCCAAATTATGGGGCGGAATGCTGGTCGCCATACCGACCGCGATGCCCGAGGTGCCATTTACCAAGAGGTTGGGGAATTTTGACGGGAGTACCACCGGTTCCGACCGCCGTTGGTCATAGGTCGGCACCATGTCGACGGTATCTAAATCGAGATCGTCCAGCATCATGGCCGCCGGAGCCGACAAACGCGCTTCGGTATAACGCATCGCAGCAGCAGGTAGGCCGGCGATCGAACCGAAGTTTCCTTGTTTGTCAATCAACACATGCCGCATATTCCATTCCTGCGCCATGCGTACCAGCGTCGGGTAAATAACCGCCTCACCGTGAGGATGGTAGTTACCGCTGGTATCACCCGAAATTTTCGCGCACTTCACTCGCGAACTGTTTGGACGCAAATTCAAGTCGTTCATCGCGACGAGGATACGACGTTGACTCGGCTTCAAACCGTCGCGGACATCGGGCAATGCACGCGACACAATCACGCTCATCGCGTAGGTCAGATAGCTGTCCCGCAGCTCGTCCTCAATCGGTTGATCGACAAATCGGCTTCCAGGATTATCGGGAGGAGTCAGACCGGCAGAACCACCATTGGTGTCGTCACCATCATCACCCATTACGGGTTCATCAGGGGGGATATTGGACAAGCTCTATTCCTTTCGAAACCAATGTCCGTTTGCGATACATTTCAGACCATAAAGATACCATATTGGCCACTTATCGACAATCGCCCAGCCCCGTCAGTTGCGTGACGTAAGTTCCAAAGAATCAATGATTTATGACGCGAGTTCTTTTTGCGAAAACCGGTCGATTTGGGCTTGCACACCGAGCTCATTTCTTCCTCGCGATTTGCCCCTCAATCCAAGGCAACGGCACCCCCTTGGTCCAGCCTCGCTTGGTACGGCAATCCAGCGATATCGGCTGGTTGTCACCCATCAGAAAATAGCCGTCCACAGGGTAAATCATGGGGATCCCTCGCCGTTCGCTCCAGGTGTCTCCCCGAAAGTAAATATCGCGCGAAACTCGACGATACACCCAACGTTCGATGCCCTCCCACCGAAGCGACCACAAGATTTCCGGAGGACAGTTTTGCTCAGATGGACTCTCTAATTCCAATGGCAATTTTTTCCACTCCATGACCGTCGAAGTGGCGGCGGCATTTTCCAGGTGAGGATCGTCCGAATTCAGCGGTGCTGCTCGCACCCGCAGCCAATAAGCGCCGTCGCAAAAAGCGAAGGTCCACTGAAAACAAATCGCTGCTCCTCTGAGCTCCGGCAGCGCTCGTTGCGCAGGGCCGCAACTCAACGTGTTGTGATTCCAAGTCAAAGACCATTCGCTTGGCCAAGTGCAAGCTGGTTCGACCGACCGTGGATTCCGCAGGCCCACCTCAAGCATACCCGCCGGTTTGGCAACAAAACAGAGCTCGAGTATTTGGTCGGTCACTGGCCATAGCGAACCAGAAAAAGCGGGATTTTCGGGATACCAATCCAGGACAATCCCAACATCAGCCACTGAAGATTGGGTTGAGTGATTCATTTTTTTCCATGGCTCGCGATGCGTGTAAACGATCTCTTGCATTGTCGCTCGACTCGGATCCCCAACCGCTGTCTTCCTTGGTTCACTGCGCCAACCGACCGCTTGCGAAGAGATTGTTTCAGTCTCTGCCGTTTCGCGACCCGCAGAGGCAAGTTCGATCTGCGACCGAAGTTCGGTATGCATGGTGATCTTCGAATCCAAAATCTGCTGCAAAGATCGGTCGATGCGTTTCCCATCGATCCACAAATCACCCTGTTTGATCTGCAGCGTTTCGCCGGGAAATGCCACCAAGCGTTTCACAATTCGCAGCGCTTCGCTGGGGTCGCGAACCAACACGATATCCCAGCGACAGAGTTGCTTGGGCGATGCCACCTCCACCGCATCCCCTGCCCACGACTCGAATCGCCCGTTTTTAAGTTCCCTGCGACAATGACCACAGAAGTAAATGTTCGCTGGAAACGACTCGGTGGCGAATCGGTTGAGGTGTCCGCAGTGTGGACAGAGAGTCCGCTCATGGGCCCCAAACAATGTGGGGGCCATGGAATTGCCCAAAACGGTAGGTGAGGCTTGAAAAGTCGTTGCACTTGTGCCTTGGAAAAAACGAACTCTCAGGTCGCTGTAGGTCAGTGCCACCAAGACAACCACCAACAGGGCAAAGACGAATTGCCAACCATATTTCGTCATTCGCTCGTTTCCAGGGCAAAAGCCAAAATGACCATCTTGAATCCTTTTTTCTGTGCCGACTTCCCGATAAATAAGAATAAAGGTTTATCGCGTCAGGGGCCATTGCACAGCGCTCTTGGCATAATCGCCATTGCACAGCGCTCTTGGCGTAATCCATCGTCCCATCCGCTTCGCTTGACAGGCCAACGGGTAAATGTCAAACTGTTTTATTAGCTACGGAAATGCCGTTTCAGTTCTCATTAGAAAATATTATACAAAGAAGTCCGTTTAAGAGACATTCGTTTCAGATTGGGTAAGCACTGAGTAGTCTCAGCACCAAAGCGTCTCCGAAGTTTTCCTTCCATGAGATGGGTGCTGGATTTTTTGAGGCGTAGCACTCGAGGTTAGCCCTAAGCCACTATTCTACAGATTAAAGAGTTATGACATCACCAAGTGTAAATCATGGTTCCGGTCTGCGAACCATGTTTCAGAAGATCTGGGACAATCATGTTGTCTGTGCCGAGCTGGGTAAGCCGGCGATTTTGTATATCGATTTGCATCTGGTGCATGAGGTCACCAGTGCGCAGGCTTTTGAAGGTTTGCGATTGAGTGGCAGGAAGGTTCGCCGACCTGAGCGAACTGTGGCGACACCGGATCATAATGTTCCGACCACAAACCGAAGTTTACCGATTGCCGATCAGATTTCCAAGCAGCAAGTGGATACGCTGCGTCGGAACTGTCAGGAGTTTGGAATTCGCTTATATGATCTTCATGATCCCAACCAGGGTATCGTGCATATCATTGGCCCGGAGCTCGGCTATACGCAACCGGGGATGACGATTGTGTGTGGCGATAGTCACACGGCAACCCATGGTGCTTTCGGCAGTTTGGCTTTTGGAATTGGGACCAGCGAGGTCGAGCACGTCTTGGCAACTCAAACGCTGTTGCAGTTCAAGCCCAAGACCATGGAACTGCGTGTGGATGGCAACTTGGTGGAAGGGGTTACCGCAAAAGATTTGATTCTCTATTTGATTGGTAAGCTAACGACGGCCGGAGGCACGGGATATGTGCTGGAGTATACCGGCGAAGCGATTCGACGTTTGAGCATGGAAGAGCGAATGACGGTTTGCAATATGTCGATTGAAGCGGGAGCTCGCGCAGGGATGATTGCTCCGGATGAAACGACGATTGAGTATTTGCGAGGCCGTCCTTTTTCGCCCCAAAATTTTGAGCAAGCAGCGGCACAGTGGCGATTGATTCCAAGTGATCCCGGTGCCGCATATGATGTCGTCAAGACGTTTCGCGGTGAAGAAATTCAGCCGCAGGTGACTTGGGGAACTAATCCCGGGCAGGTGATGTCCATTGGCGATACGATTCCTAATCCAGCGGATTTCAGCGATCTGACCGAGCAGAAATCAACGGCCCAAGCGCTCGAATATATGGGATTGCGGCCCGGGACTACGCTGAATGAAGTGGAATTGCAAAGGGTTTTCATCGGCTCGTGCACCAATGCCCGTATCGAAGACTTACGTGCAGCCGCGAAGGTTGTAAAGGGTTACCGCGTGAATCGTAACGTGCATGCCATGGTAGTGCCTGGCAGCGGTTTAGTAAAACGTCAAGCGGAAAAGGAAGGGTTAGATGCGATCTTTAAGGACGCAGGCTTCGAGTGGCGCGAAGCTGGTTGCAGCATGTGCTTGGCGATGAACCCTGATCGCTTGGAACCGGGTGAGCGGTGCGCTTCGACGAGCAATCGAAACTTCGAAGGTCGCCAGGGTAAAGGTGGACGAACGCATTTGGTTTCCCCTGCAATGGCTGCCGCTGCGGCGTTAACCGGCCGCTTTACCGATATTCGCCAGTGGAATTATAAGTCTTGATTTCAAGTCGTTTGTTCCACCTTACGTTTAACAATCCAAGCAAGAGCCTGTTCATACAGAGTAACCCCACATGGAACCCTTCACGCAACATACCGGCTTGGTCGCGACAATGGATCGAGCCAACGTCGATACCGATCAAATTATTCCTAAGCAATTTTTGAAACGGATTGAGCGCACTGGTTTTGGACAATTTTTATTTTTCGACTGGCGCTTTAAAGATGACGGTAGCATCCATCCTGAGTTTGAACTGAATCAACCTGCCGTCCAAGGGGCGACGATTTTGGTCGCGCGTCGAAATTTCGGCAGTGGTTCGAGCCGCGAACATGCGGTTTGGGCTCTGTCGGACTATGGATTTCGCGCAGTCTTAGCACCCTCGTTTGCAGATATCTTCTACAGCAACTGTTTCAAGAATGGTCTATTGCCGATTCCTCTCGCGGAAGAAACCATCGAGGCGATCTTCAACAAACAAAAGTCCAATCCCGGTTATCGATTGTCGGTTGACCTGGAAACCTGTACGGTTTTCGATTCATATGGCTTAAAGGAATCGTTCTCCATTGAACCATCGCGGCGATTCAATTTGCTGCATGGTTTGGACGACATCGGATTGACTTTGCAACATGAAGACAAGATTACAGCGTATGAAAAGATGAGAGGGATTTTCCCTGGAGCTGCCGGTTGAACCGCGCTGCGGCCCCTGTGGGCGATCTGGATGTTCATCGCAGTGAGGTGCTACGGTCGGATGTTTGCCCGCACCGCTTCATCCCGAGGGTGGGTCGCTGGTTGCTCTCGCTTGTCGATCTTTTTCCGCTTGTCCATCTTTTTTCGCCAGACCATCTTCTTTCGCCAGACCATCTTCTTTCGCTGGCGGCCGCGGGACTCTTTTGGGTAATCCCGATCGTCGGCTCACGCCAATACGGCTGATAAACTTCGGAAAGGCTCTAAGTTTACACCGTCTCGAGTGATGTCGATCGCGCTGGGGGCTCAAAGCTTCATTCACCTAGGCAACAGAGCTCCTGGGGGGCCGATGAAGTGTCGGAGAAGAGTTCGCTTGTTCTCTGCAGTCCGGTTGTAAAGGTAACCCAGGAGCGGTTACATTCAATAGTTGAATAAGACTAAAGAACAGCCTAGTGGCAGGAACGGCAACATGAACCGAAAAAATGCTTATCCCAGTTGTCAAACATCCCAAGTCGCGATTGCAGTTGTGGTTTGCTTGTGGAGCGGTGCCTGGGGAAACGACACAGCTCCTCCGAAGGGCTTGCCCCCGGTAGCGATTCCAACGGATAACCCGATGACGGATGCTAAAGTGGAACTCGGCAAGCAGCTTTATTTCGACAAGCGGCTTTCGAAAGACAATACTCTCAGTTGTGCTACATGCCATGATCCAGCGAAGGGCTGGTCCAACGGCGAAGCGACGGCGGCGGGTTTCGGTGGGGCTCGCGGTGGTCGCAGTTCTCCGACGGTTCTCAACACTGCGTATCAAAAATTTCAATTTTGGGATGGTCGAGCCGGTTCTTTGGAGCAGCAGGCTTTAGGTCCGATTCAAAATCCGATTGAAATGAATCTGCCACTAGATGAGCTCGAGTCACGCTTGAATCAAATCGAAGGCTATCGCACGCAGTTTCAAGCGGTCTTCGGTTCCGCTCCCAAGGCGGCCGATGTCGCGAAGGCAATTGCCGCTTTTGAGCGCACCGTGCTGAGTGGCGATGCGCCGTATGATCGCTTCAAGGCGGGAGATGCCTCGGCACTATCTGGCGAAGCGCAGCAAGGAATGAAATTGTTCTTTGGAAAAGCCAACTGCTCGGCATGTCATTCAGGTCCAAACTTTTCTGATAATGCTTTTCACAATATCGGAGTTGGTATGGATAAGCCGGAAGTGGATAAAGGACGCGAAGAGTTGAGCAAATTGAAAGGAGATCGCGGCTCGTTCAAGACACCTACGCTGCGAGAAATCGCCCGCACGGCTCCCTACATGCATAATGGCCAACTCGCAACTTTAGAAGAGGTCATTGATTATTACGACAGAGGGGGAACACCGAACGAATTTCTGGATGAAGAGCTTTATGTTCTAAAGTTAACTCCTGAAGAAAAGGAAGCTTTGGCCAGCTTTTTGCGAGAAGGGCTCGCCAGTCAAAGTTATCCGGATATTCAGCCTCCCGCTTTGCCTCAATAATTTTTTCGCTGGTGTTTACTGATTTACTGATATGTTCGAAGCGGTTCCGCATCTGCCCAGCCGTTTCTTGGATGATAACCTTGCATTTCGGGTAGGAATGCATTCACTCGTTTTGTGCAAAGGAGCTTTATAGTGAAAATTTTGTTCCAGTTTACCTGGCTTGTTATGCTTCTGGCTAGCTTGAGCCTCGCTCAAGATCCCGCTCAACCACCGGCAGAAAAACCTGCCGCCGAAGAAGCAAAGCCGCAGGAAGCCAAGCCTGAAGAAGCCAAGCCTGAAGAAGCTAAGCCGGCGGAAGCAAAACCCGAAGAACCTAAACCAGCCGAAACAAAACCTGAAGAACCTAAACCGGCGGAACCGAAGCCAGAAGAGCCCAAGCCGGCACCCGAGACGCCAGCCAAAGCGGATTCGCCCAACGGTCCAAAGGTTTCAGTCGTTGTCGAAGGTTTAGATAATCCGAGTGGTGTGGCGGTACAGCCTGGGACGGGAACCGTATTTGTCGCCGACAGCGGTGCATTGCGGATCGTCAAAATTGTGGATGGGAAAGCCGAACCGGTGGTGACCGACTTCACCGTCGACATTTACGGTAAAGGACCTCAGTACAACATTGGTCCTTTGGGATTGGCCTTCTTGGATGAAAACACTTTAGTCGTAGGGGGTGGCGGTAAAGTTGACGGCGAAGATCAAATCTTTGTCTTCAATTTGAAGGATGCCCAATTGCCACTTAAGGCGGAGCAAGCCAAAACGGCTTTGGCACTTGCTGCCAACGGTGAACTGAAGGGGGAAGGCAACTTCTATGCTCTCGGCGTCACCAACGATGCGATCTACGTGACTTGCAATGGCGATGACACCAAGGGTTGGGTATCCAAAGCGGCCCGCAACGGCGTCGAAGTTACCGGATTTGAACGCTATCTGGCTACCAAGGAGTCGGTTGAAGTGGATGCACCTGTCGGCATTACGGTCAGCCCACGAGGCGAATTGGTCATTGGACAGGGGGGCGAAGTGAATGTTGCCAACGACAGCCTTCTCTCCTTTTACGATCCAGCGACCAAGAAATTGCTATTGAATCTCAAGACCGAACTGCATGACATCACCGGTTTGGCCTATAGCCCTCGGGGTCAATTGTATGCTGTGGATTTTGCATGGTTGGACACCACGCAGGGTGGTTTGTTCCAGTTGCTCAAAGATGAAGCGAAGGGGATTCGCACCAAAAAGATTTTGCCGCTGGATAAACCGACAGCGATGGCATTCGGCCCAGATGGAGCATTGTATGTCACCATCATTGCGGGTGAGAAGAATGGCAAGTTGATCAAGATCGATCCAGGCCTCTAAGGCGAGATTGAAATATACGCGCGATCGAGAGCAAAGCGATCGAATCTCTGTAAAGCCTGTATGGATTAAATCCCAGCAGGCTTTTTTCTTGCGCGGTCAACAGCTGAAGCCGCCAGTGATTCGAAAATCAGTCCGAGCCAACTTAACGGTTCACAGGAAGCGTTATCTATTTCGGTACAGACCACTATGATCGGTTCCTGGTAGAATCTCATCGACGGCAGGTTTCAATCGATGCAGCCATTGAAGACCGAGAGCCAAAGCGGCTCCTGCGGCGAAGCCGCCGATGTGAGCCCACCAGGCAACACCGCCCGAATTGGAATCCAAGCTCATCAGCGAACCGCTGAGTAATTGCATGAGGAACCAAATTCCCAAAAAGAGAGGTGCAGGGACTACAAAGATAGGAAAGAAAATAAAAAGAGGGATCACGGTCAACACGCGGGCCTGGGGATAGAGGACGAGATACGCACCCATGACTCCGGCGATGGCACCCGAGGCACCGATGGTCGGAACGGTGGAGTCAAAATTCGTGATCAAGTGCGCCATCCCGGCAATCAGACCACTTGCGAGATAGAGTAACAGGTAAAGTCCTCGACCAAATCGATCTTCGACATTGTCACCAAAGAGGTACAGAAACCATAGATTACCCAGCAGGTGCAGCCAACCGCCATGGAGAAACATCGACGTGAAGAGAGTCATCCACTCGGGTACGGCGGCGGGTAAAAGTTCGCGGACCATCATCGCTTGAGATGGTCCGATGGGGGTTTGTACGATTTCTGGCGAAGAGATCAAGATTGGATCTTCCGGTTCGGCGATCCGCATCGGAATCATCGAAAAGCGTTCGATCAAAAGCTCGTTTTTGGAGCCGGCAAGAACTTGCAGCAAAAATGCGCCGCCGCACAATGCAATTATGGCATAGGTAATCACGGGAACGGTGCGAGAGGGAATATTATCGCGTAACGGAAACATAAAACCAATTTACTAGTAAACGAAGGTTGTCGAACAATTTGTCGGTGAGTGCAATTTGTGGGTGAGTGCAGCAAACTGGGCAGTGATCCATGCTGGGACAACCAAACTGCTGGTTCATTCAACGCACTTCAAGATCCAGAAAAAGTCTAGGATAAATGAGAAAAGCCTCGACCGGAACACCCAGCGAAGCTTTTCAATATCGTTCTCATTCCACTTGCAGCCCACCGTTGAACTCAAGTGAACCTGAGGAACTGAAGTTTGCAATCTATGCGTCAAACCTGAGGCGGCCCGCCCTCTCTGGTTAGTCAGGCATATCGATATGTTCTTCCGAGGCGGCCTCGCGGAGTTTCACCAGCGCTCGAGCTTCGATTTGGCGGACACGTTCCTTGGTAACTCCCATCTGATCTCCGACTTCCTTGAGTGTCAGCGGTTCGTTATTGTGATCGAGGCCAAAGCGACGGATAATGATCTGCTGTTCGCGTTCGTCTAGTTTCGAAAGAATGCGATTGATTTGGCTCTGTCGTTGGTTTTGCGCGATTTGTTCAGCAAAATGATCACCACGGCTATCCTGTTGAATCATCAAAACTTCTTCACCCGTTGTGCGGAACCGATCGCGATGTTTGAATTCATCGGGAATGGTGCGTGCGAAGTTCTTCATGATTGCCCAACTGGCATAGGTGCTGAATTTGTTACCGCGGGCGAAGTCGAATTTTTCTGCAGCTCGAATCAATGACATGTTGCCATCGCTGATCAGAGAAAAAAGTTCATCGCCGCTGCCGACATGTCGCTTGGCAATAGACACCACCAAACGCAAGTTGGCTTGAACAATCTGGTTCTTTACCTCTACCGCTTGTTGATAGAGCGCTTCGATTTCATCCATCGTGGAGATTTTGGGTTGTTTCAAATCGAGTTCGCTACGTAGCTTGCTCGCTTTGTATTTCAAAAAATTCATTTTGCGGAAAAGATGATATTCCTGCTCGCGCGTCAAGAGCTGGCTATCGTACAGAGAAGCGAGGTAAGGAGGGAGTCCTGCCGGTGCCTTGCTTCGTCTAGGGGTTGCCAAAGCTTGGGGAAGTGGTCCCAGGATATCGGCTTCCAGTCTTGTATTTTCAAATTCGGGATTAGGCATAAAGTCTAATGGCAAGTCCATTAAGCGAATGGCCCGTTGTTCCCCCAAGAGTCTCAGAATACTACCCCGCGTGCGGCCGTAGCGTTTGCTTAGGGCCGAAATGCTTGCACCGCGTCGATGTTGCTGATAAACCACCTTTTTATCGTCCTCCGTTAACGTTGGCCGGTGATCTGGAAAAATGGCGACTTCTGGATGCTTTTGGTCGAAATTCTTGATGGTGTACCGAATAGTTTCAACACTTCGGTTGAGCTGTTCGGCTAGGCGACGAGCGACTTCCGATGGATTGATGCCCATGGCAGACAAACGTCGAGCGCGTTCTAAAATTTCTGACTTTTCATCTTCGCTCAATTGACTGAATCGTTCACCTCGTTTTACTTTTTCACGATTGGTCTGCAAAAATCGCTCAACACTGCTGTGCAAGAAGCCGACTCGTTTGCGACCTTCATGGACAAATTTTCGACTCACCAAGCCCTGGTCTCGCCAGCGCGAAATCGTCTTGGTCGATACATTGAACATTTTGCTCAGCTCTTCAACGGTGTGCACCGGTTCGGCAGCTTCATCCACCCGCATGTTGAGCGAACTGGATACATCTTCCACGAACAAACGCAAATCGTGCGCAGCGTCTTCGCCTTTGATCAATTTTCGCTGAGTAGATTCCGAACGGACCTCCATCAAGCGATAAAAGATAAAGTCATATGGATACTCGCGGTTCATCTCGAGTTCCACCAGAAATCGTTCCGCACGAGCTACCTGCTCGATCCGCTTGGATCGCGGCGCGAATCGTACTTGTTGATCTCGAAGTTCCCGCAACATGGCGATGCGATAATCGTTGTGCATCTTGTTCCACCCTAAGCTTTCTCGAATTAACGCTCATTGATCCTTGCAGCTTCCGGCCGCCGAACATCAATTCAGTAATGGGAGCCGCTTCTTCCTAAAGCGTTCTCTCCACCCAACCCTCAAACCCAACCCGTCAACCCTAATCCCTCAAACTCAAGCTTTAACGCTTAAGCTGTCCCGTCAAACTATGCACCATCGCCCACCTTTGGGTGTGGACGATGTCCGCGCGAGTTTGGTTCATAGCTTCCGCAGCGCTCGGCGCGTTTCTTGCCGATTTTCGCGCTGAGCCTTTTGGACCGCTGATCGCGTTATCTTGTCGATCGCTATGTCCTGCTTGCTATGTCCTGCTTGCTATGTCCTGCTTGCTGTGACCATCCACATGACCGCAAACGGTGTACCATTCGAATCACAATCGCGCGGATAAGCTTCCGTCTGCCGCAAATTTCCCCCTTAATCCTTTTTTTCACCTCTTGAAGGCTCAAATCAGCGCCGAAAGAGAGGAACCCAGAGACTGTGTAGACCGGGAAGTTATTCGAACTGTCACCAAGTGTCTTGCTTTTCCAGGCAGTAAATCCCATTTTTTGTCACTTGGTGGCGGAATCTGGCATCTCCCATGGTCGCAGCGTAGCAAAATTGTCACAAAATGGACACAGTCTGTCTTATTTTGAGACAACTTGTTCAGCCCAAGGTTCGTTCAATTTTCTCCAAATTACCGCGGTCTAGAATTTTTATGGCAACCTGACGGATCCGAAAAAAAGACATTCCAATCGGTTGGTACAGTCTGCCGACAATCCATGAATGCGTTGTCGCCAAAATGCAGGAAGCGTTGAGGGAAAGGATTTCCATGGACACACTACGCCGCCGGGACTGGATCGCTTTATGTACCGCCGCTGGATTGACTTTGCACCTCGGTTCCAGGCGATCGCTAGAAGGGGCTGAGGTTCCTTCCTCTGGTCTCAATCTGGCCCTGCTGCGTTCCCCTGCCGCTATGAAGCAGGCGAACATCTATCGAAACCGCTTGGTCATGGAATTGCGTGGCACGATTGAAGTTCGCGAACCTCTCAAGGAAGGCAGAAAGAAGGATACTCGTTCCGCTAGCATTGAAGCTCAATCGACCCTCGACTTTGAAGAGCATTTTGCGGAGCCTGACAGTTCGGGGCTTATCCAAACATCGCTTCGCTATTTTCATGAAGCCAAAGTGGAGAACACTGTCGCTAGCAGCGGGAGTAGTTTGCAATTAGGGGACGAGTTGCGACAGATTGCGGCGCGGTACCAGGAAAATGAACTGCAACTATTTTGTCCTAGTGGTCCGCTATCACCGGCCGAAATCGATCTTCTCAAGATGCCATGCAATACGCTAGCGATTCACGAATTGCTTCCCGAAACGTCGGTGCAATTGAACGAAAAATGGGTCGTCCCCGCTGGTGCACTGCAACGATTGCTGTCTCTAGAGGCTATTCACAAATCGGACTTTTACGCGCAAGCCAGCAAGCAGCAAGGAAACCGCATCGATATTGAATTCCGCGGCGATTTGGCTGCCACAGCCAACAGCGTTCCGACGGTTATCGGCGTTCAGGGCAATATGCAAGTCGATATCGAAACGAAATCGATATCTTGGGTAGCCATGGTTTTAAACGAGAAACGGGAGATTAGTCAATCCGAGCCAGGTTTTGAGATCACTGCTCGGATTCGCTTGGTGCGAGAACGTCAAACGGAAGCCAATTACACCAGCGATTTGAGCGTTACCAAACCCGACGAAGCAAAGCTATCGGGTTTACTGATGCAGCGGATGGAATCGACTCGCGGTCGGTATCAGATGTTGGCGGATCGCAATTGGAAGGTCATTCATGACAATGGTCAGGCTGCCATTCTGAGAATGATCGAAAATGATCGAGTGATCTCACAATGCAACATTCATCAGTTGGCCAAGCTTGATGCCGGTCAGCAGATCACGCTGGAGGCCTTTCAGGGTGAAGTCCGCAAATCGTTAGATAAAAGCTTTGACTCGTTTGCTTCATCCGAGGAGAGGGTTACCGAAACCGGTTTGCGAGTATTGCAAATCACTGCGATTGGACAAGCTTCGGAGTTACCGATTCAGTGGATTTTCTATCATCTTTCGGATGATCAAGGGCGAAGGCTTTCGATGGTTTTCACCGTCGGTGGCGAATTGGCTGACAAGTTGGCAGGGACGGATGCCCAAATGGCATCTTCGCTGCGTTTCTTGGAACTTCCCGAAGAGTCGACTCAGGAGCCCACACCCGCCCGGAAACCGGAAGCCACGGTTTCATCGCGGCCTGAGTCGCCCAAGGATTCAAGCATCAAGTGAGAAACGCATGCGGCCAAGCCCTGCTGCGCTCTGCAGCAGGGACTATTTCTGGGTTGGCATTTTGGGGAGCTTTTTTGCCAGTCCTGTGGTCGACCTCACTCTCCGCGCAAGAGATTTTTATTCAACCATCCCGATATGATTCGGCGAGTCGGCAGATCTCCAAAAGAGAAATGACTGGACCACGTGATACTAGATCGCAGTCGGCTGCTCTGGAAGATATCAACTCGGAGGAGGCTTCCGCAGAGTTAGCTCAGCAGGCAACCGGCTGGATTGTGTGGTTAGCTCACCATCATCTTCCGCGGCAGTATGAAAATACCAAGCACTGGGGCCAACAAAAAACCGTGCTGGATGGTTGGGATTTTCGCACTGAAGGAATCAAGTTCGAGACGAAGCGGCGATGGAAGGAGGTCAATCACGGTAACTGGACGAGGTACAAAATTCAAATTCGTGAGCCGAAAGAGAATTTTCAAATCGCCATTTCGGATATCAGGACGCTTGCGGATGGTAAAGTTCAGTTTGCGGCTAACATCAAAGCCCCACTGGATCTGCAAGGGCGTTTGAGTGTCTGGCAATATGACGTTCAAGTGGTCAGTTTGAACGCGGACGCTGAAGCGGATGTCGAGGTGGATATGATTTGCCAAGTTGCAATGCGTCTGCATCCGTTGACTTTCCCCCCTGATATCTTGCTGGAACCAGAGGTGATTTCGGCGGAGATGAAACTCAATTATTTTCGCTTGAATCGCTTGAGCCAAGTTGGGGGACCGCTGGCTAAACGACTGGGTGAAGGGCTTGAGATATTTCTGCGGGAGAAGGTTAAGCAGGAGGGGAGTGATTTACCCGGGAAAATCAATCGAGCGATCGACAAACGCCGCGATCGCTTGAGAATTTCTGGCGTGGAATGGATTCAGAGCAAGATGAAGGAGATGTTTAACTCGCAGAAAGGTGAGTGATACGGACGTGTCCATCATGATGCGAGGTGACCACGTTGAGACCGTTGGTCGCCAGATCCATGTCGCGAGCAAGGGCTGGAAGTTTGAATTTGAAATAGTCTTTGTCTTGTTGATCATTCCAAAAAATCAAGAATCCGCCACTGCTCCCACCGCTGACTCCCATCAGTGTTCCGTCGCTGAGCCATTGAACTCGCCATAGCCCTCCACCGGTGATACCTTCGCTGACGTGACTCTTTAAGATTTGCCCACCTTCCAAAGCAAATCTCAGCGCAAGCGGTTCGTGAACTGCTCCGAGCGGATTGGAGGCTTTATGCAGTCCACCGGCGGCAAATTGATCGCTGCTGGGGCGTACTGCCAAGCAGCGTACACCTCCAAAATCAACCATTTGGCCACCTTCATAGGTGTGCAGCGGTTTAGCCTCAAAGGAGGCTTTCACGTCATCTGCGTCCAACGAGCGGAGTTGCACAGCACCTCCCAAATCGCCACTCAAAATGCGTTTGCCATCAGGCATAAATTGTATGCTGTAGACATTCTTCGTGTGGCCCACCCATTGCTTGACCAATTCACCGCTCTGTGTGTTCCAAACTTTGATCGTCTTGTCATTGCTACCGGTCGCGACGAGACTTCCATCTGAGCTGACACTCATAGCGCGTAACCAACCTTGATGGGCATCGATTGTTCGCAATGGTTTGACTTCCGGTTCAGCGATATTCCAAAAGACAAGCTTACCATCGCATCCGCCGCTATACAGCGTTTGCCCATCCGGCGAAAACCCCAACGCGTGCACCCAACTGCTGTGCACTTCCGGTAGTACCGTTTTTTCGCCCCCAGGTAAGTTGAATCGCTGTAAACGAAAATCCTCCGAGGAGGTGACCACATACCGTTCTTTGGGATCGTACCGGCAAGCGAGCAGAGGACGCTCATGGGTGAAATCATGAATGATTCGCGCTTTGGAAACGTCCAGCATCGTATAAGGCTTTCAGCGGGAAGGGGAAAAAGTCACAGCAATTTAAGTTTATACAATGGCTTTCCAAATGGGTTCGGCTGCGGGGTCTGCGATGGGAAGATCGCGACCATCGATTTGAAACGATGTGGTCGAGTCGACGCCTACAGCTTGCAGATAGGTGTGGAACAATTGCGCATGATCAACTTGGACATCAACAACTTCGGTTCCTTCGGCATTGGTCGCACCCAGAACGGCCCCGCGAGCCAACTTTCCACCACCAGCCAGAACCGACCACGCTCGAGACCAATGATCGCGACCGAGGTAGAGATTGATATTCGGAGTTCTGCCGAATTCCGAGAGTACCACGATCAACGTTTGATCCAACAAGCCGCGCTGGGCAAGATCGGAGACAAACGTGGCAAAAGGTCGATCGAATTCGCCGACCTGTTCGAGGTGAAAGTCGAAATTCTCATTATGGGTATCGTAGTTGGAGTGAGAAACTTGTACGAACGATATACCGCGTTCGATCAAACGCCGAGCGAGTAGGCAGTGTCGACCGAAATCATGGGTTCCATATTTCTCTTGATCAGCGACAGGTTCTTTAGTGACATCGAACACATCGCGCTGCTCCATCAGTCGATCAGCTTGTTCAAAACTATACGTGAAGACATCGGTCATCGCGGTGCGTCGTCCATCCAGAAATCGGCGATCGGTTTTGCGTCGAAATTCCTGGCGTCTTTTCTCGACGTCATCGGTAATTCCATCCGGTCGTTTTGTGTATTGGGGAGGATTTCCGTTACCCAAATGGATGCTGGAATACTTTGGACCCAAATAGGCCGCATCGGAACCGCGTCCCCCGCCGCCATGTGGCACGATCCGAATGTGTCCAGGCAAAGAGCTATCGTTGGGCATCAGCGTTTTTGCGGCAACAGCGCCGATCTCCGGGTAATCCGCGGCGGGGCTTTGGCGTCTCCCGGTCATCATCATGTAAGCACCCTTCCCGTGATCATCTTCGCTGGTATTCACCCCGCGAAACAAACAGAGATGATGCATTTGCTGTGCGGTTTGTGGGAGCAATTCGCTGATATGCAATCCGGGCACCGAAGTGGGAATGGCCCGAAATGGTCCGCCTGTTCGCGTGCCCGGTTTGGGGTCCCAACTCTCAAGCTGACTCAAGCCGCCATGCATATTGAAAACGACAATGCGCTGTTGCATCTGTTGGACTTGTTCGGCAGCCGCTCCACGCGTTAAAAATCCGAGGCCACCCGCGACCCCCACCGCACCGGAAGCGGAGAGCGACAGAAACTTGCGGCGAGCCATTAAATGCTCAGATGAACCACAGGCGTATTGGCACTTCATGATCAAATCTCCTACGCAACGCAATTAGTGATTGAATCGAAACTCAGCGCTGGTCAAAATGCCCCACACTAGCTCTTGGGCTAGTGCGGCCTTTTGGTCCGGGGCCTGACTTAAATATTGTTGAACATCCGCAACCTCTTCCGCAGTCGGAGTGCGACCAAGAAGAGCCAAATAAAGCTGATCGATTGCAGCCGGCAAGTCTGTGGCACTGATTAACTTGCTGGTCACATTGTCGCCCGCTGAACCCGCCCACGAAAAGAGGACACCGCCATTGTTGGCAAACAGGGCTTGATCCGCGGTAGCGAAAAAATCACCTTGTGGTTGACCGGCACCAGCACCGTACAAGGTCACAAAAATGTTTACATTTCCCTGCAGATCTTTACGGGCTTGCAAATAGGCTTGCAAATTACGTTGCTGTACCAGGTTGGCATCCTGCTGCTGCTCCGCTGTCAGAGGTGCCGTCTTATCGAGTTCAGCAAGCTTCGCGGCGATTTGACGTTCCAAAAATCCCATACTGCTCAAAAAGCTCCAAGCCATTTGTTCGGGACTTAGGGCGACAAGTTTTGCGTACTCGAATTGCTCCATTCGCAGTTTTCGCAATTCTTGAATGTGCCGCAGGTACTTCTCATTGGCAGCCACTCGCGTTTGCTCCGTTTGTTGCAGCATCGTTTCCACCGATGTTAAGGCCATATCGGTCTTGGTGATACCCATCGCTTCGTTCATTTGGGCAGCTTGCAACTGCGCAAGTTTGGTTTGAACGGTTGTGAGCATGCTCTCTTGACTCTGCATCTCCTGTTGTTGCGCGGCAAGATTTTTTTCAGAGTCTGCCAATCGACGTTGCAGTTCCTCCATAGCCATTCGCAAAGAATCGACTTGATTGTCGGGCAGTTTTTGCAGCGCTGCCTGAGCCGTTACAATCAATTGATGTTTGCTTGCCGTATCTTGCAATCGCTGTTGCTGAGCCTTCACAATCTCCTGAGCTTGATCGCGATCGCGAGTCGCCTGGGTCAGTTGCGGTTCAAGCTGTGCCAGATTGTTGGCGTAAACACCTTTTTGGGAAACCAAAGAGTCGCGCTGAGCAACAACCTGCGCTAGCTCTGCCGCTTTTGCATCGATCTCATCTAGGCCAATTCGGACGGCTACAATCGCTTTGGCATAATCAACGTCTCGTTTCAACGAGCCGCTGCGGAGACGAACCTGTTCTTCCAGATTGCGAGCTTCGAGATAGACTAGGTCAGCTTGATGATAGGCCGAACTTTTGTCCATCACCGCTTTATCTGCAGCAGCCCAAGCGACCCTGAGTGTTTCTGTTGCACCCTGCGCAGCAGCGAGAACCTTCCGCTTTTCGTCCGCGATGTTGCTAAGGTTCGTAACCGATGTTCCGAGGGCTGAAAGTTTTTGCTGCAATATCTCGGCCGCCTTCGCAATATCTGCGTCCTGTTGGATCAAACCTTTCACCTCGTTTGCGGCAGCGGAAGCTGCTTGAAGTTTGGCCTGTTTAGTTTGTTCATCCGCAAGAGTTTTTTCAGCCGCAGCGACTTCGGCGGCCGCTTTATTTTGAGCATCGTTGGCACCAATCAGCGCGGCCCTCGCTTGGTCTAAGGCTGTCAATAATGCGGTTCGCTCTTGTTCTATCGCCAGTAAACTACTTTTGGCCGTATTGGTTTTTTCCTTTAGCGCGGCTAGTTCCGCTTTGGTCGAATCCAATCGCAACTGCCGATCCGACAAAATTTTATTCCAGTCAACCTTGTGGACAATCTCTTTGGCCAGCGGTGCCGCGGTACCATCGAACGGTTCGCTCTGTCCAGATCGATACAGTTTGGTTTGAACGAATTCGCCGAGCAGAAAACGTAAATTGAAATTGGATTCGGCAAATCGTTGTCCCAGCAACGACAATAGGTCGGGGTGCAGTGGCTCGGCATCGGCATGAATCAAGTCGGTCGGGTGAATGATTCCCCGCCCAAACAATATCGCCCAAAATCGATTCGCCCAATTCTCATTGAACGCTCGGGAAGTTCCCGATGTTGCTATTTGAGCCAACTGCAATCTTCGACTGTACTTTGGTTTTGCGGCGACTCCATCGGCCGGCGCTACCTCATAATCAGCACCTGGTTGCACACTAGGGGGAATGACTTCAGCGATACCCGGTATTCGCGGAAGCGTACGATGCACAGCACCTTTGTGGAACACCGATTCATAAGGGCTCTCCAGCAACGACTTCTCTGCATACACTTGCAATTTTTTATCGCCTTCGGCAACTTCAACCATGTAGCCACCGCTGAAAAAGGCAGAGATCCCGTGGAAATCACTTTGGAAATAAGAATCGATCAATGGATGATCATGACACTGAGCACATTGAAGATCACGTCCAAAAAAGACACGCCCCACATCGCGTGTGATCAAGTGTATGTCGCCGCCTCGATCAAGGTAAAATCGCCCGGCTGGTCGCGCTGCCCCAGGTGCTCCATTTGCAGACAAAATTTCGGAGCACAATTGGTTGAAGGGTTGCTGGGCCGAAAGAGATTTACGCAAATATTCTTCCCAATCGACCTGCGGCACGTGTGCGTTGCCGCGGCGTTCCATGAACATCAGATCCAATTGCTTGACCCAGTGTTCTACAAACTCGGGACTTTGTAACAATTGCTGAACCAGCTTGGTGTATTTGTCGGCGGAAGTGTCTGCTTGGTACGATTGAAGTTGCAGTAAGCTCGGAGGAACACCGATCAGATCGAGATAGACTCGACGGACAAGCAGGGACTCGGCAACCTCTGCATGCGGTAATGCCGCATCGGCTGGCGACAAGAGTTGGTCGATTTGCTGGTGCACAGAGGTTGGCTGTGGCACAGAGGACACCTGTGGCTGAGCGGGCTGCTGGAGTAAAGCGGGGGAAGAGACTTCCTGAGCGCTCAGAGGATCAACCAATAGCTGCGGAATAAACAGCACGGCGAGATAGAAAGTATATTTAACAGGAAGAGAAAAGCACTCGCGACCAATTAACTGCGGACGAGTGTTGCGGTTCATGCGAAAGTACCTAACAATTGGGTGGGGCGAGCAGGCGAGGCAGTTCGGTGGGACAGTCGAGATTTTAAGTAGGCGGGGTGGTCGAGCGGATGAACTGTGGAACGAATCGCGGATTGGGGCGAAATTTTGTCGGGGCCAATTCAGGTGTGTTGCATCATGATGGGGCGATTTCGGTCACCAAATCAAGACCGCGCACCTCTTTTTTTCGGGGTCGCGCCCCCTTTGCTTGCAATTTATCCACCCAACCGACCCATTTTCCATGCTAGTCTATAAAACCTCTTTGCTGAAAACTGAAAACTGAAAACTGAAAACT
>Ga0169931_10001711_pt1 | contig 36150 bp, 33 predicted proteins | sample Kivu_15m_20L_FD_129675 | JGI IMG/M metagenome (GOLD analysis project Ga0169931, IMG submission 129675) | Freshwater microbial communities from Lake Kivu, Western Province, Rwanda to study Microbial Dark Matter (Phase II) - Kivu_15m_20L... | ecosystem: Environmental > Aquatic > Freshwater > Lake...
CAAGTACTTTACAATGCTAGAGGTGGTAAGAAAGCTCTCAGGCTTTGTGGACAAGAAAAAGCAGCCTGCGGGGCTTGATCTGGCAAAAATGTTCGGAAATATTTTGATGAAAAGGTCGTTTGATGCGGTTGGCTCTTGGCACGTAAAGGGCCTGTTCCTTGGAATGATGCACTTTCAGGACAAGTACAACGAGGACCTTGAGAGGCTGCAAAGATGCGACATCCACTATCTGACACCTGACTTGAGAATCGTTCCGTTCTGCGCGTTCAACGTCATTCCAGAATGGTACAGGGATAGGATCCAAAAGAAGTACTCCATCACGGTCGAGGAATGGGAGCAAAGAGAGGGCGTCAAACTGGAAGATGGCCTGTACAGGGGACTGATGAGAAGAGGGGCAGGCGATGAGCTTGCGGCAGGATGCGCAAAAAGCCAGATGTTCCACGAGGCATCTCAGGCTGTAATGTAAGTCTACGGAATTAGCACTCTTACCAACTTTCGATTTTTAATCCCGTAATTTTCTCAAAGTGTTTTTTGTTTCTTGTAATCAGTGTCTGCCTGCTTGAAACAGCAATGCTGGCAATAAGAAGATCGGATTCTCCTATAGGGTTTGACCTACTGTTAAGGACTCCTGCCGTCTTTGCGGAGTCTCTATCTAGTGTCAGAATTATAAACGCGTCAAGAAGTTTCTCAACTTTAGCAAGCTCATTTGAGACACGATTTGACTTGTAGGCACCCTTGTAGACCTCAAAAGCGTTTATTATTGTAGTATGCAGAAGCTCTTGCCTGCGATCAAGCTCTTCCAATTTGTCTTTGGCAGCTGGATTTCCTCTCAAATACGCAACCAAAAAATCCGTGTCAAGGCAAACCAAATAGTATTCAGATCCTCACATCACGAGTCTTGAAGTTCTTGCGAAATTTCTTGCTTTCGGCTTCTATATTGTCGGCAAGCTCAGGCGAATGTAACCTGTCCATCATTTCAATGAGATTGCGTGCGCTTCCGGCGTTTTCCGTTAGTCTGAGTATGACGTCGGTAAATGACTCTCCCTTTCTCTTCTTGATCTTGAGGGCCTGATATGCCTCTTCCTTTATCGTTAAAGATCTTGTAGGCATAATCTACAATACACGTACATGTATTTAACTTTGGGCAGCAAAATCTGAGAATACAGAGCGTGAGACATCGTAAATTCCCATGGAATGCGCAAAAAGCCAGACATTCTATGAAGCATCACGTACCGTAATGTGATCCAAGACCTTTTAAAATCACACAAACAATTTTGAATAATTGAAGATTCTGTTCGTTTCACCCAGATATTCAGGCGGCATTGGTGGTCATGCAGCCATGCTTGCGGACCAGCTACGAAAATATGGCTTTCAAGTAGATTTCATGGATCCGCCGAAAATCCCAATCAAAAACCTAAAAAACCCAAGTTTCGTAATTTCCAGCACTATCTCCAGCTTTTTCAAAGGAAGATATGATATAGTACATGCGTTCAACGTGCCTTCTGCGTTTGCCATGCGAGCAGCACGCGCCAAAAAAAGAGTTCTCTCTATCCACGGCGTGTTCAGCGATCAGGTGAACGCACTCCATTCAAGCGTGCTTGGCAGTGTCGCCGGAGCCACAGAGGAGCGCGTTCTAAAATGGGCAGACCGGCTGACTACTGACTCCAAGGCATCGCAAAAAATCTACAGGAAAAAGTTGGGCCTGGATTTTGAATACCTGCCAAGTCCCATAGATGCATCAAAATTTGCAGATCTTCCCGATGTTATAAAAAAGGAAAACCAGATAGCGTATGTGGGCCGAGACAGCTATGAAAAAGGCATTGATATTCTCCGGCAGATAGAGCCCCAAATACACGGAAAGGTAGTTTATTGTACTGATCTACCGTGGAAGGAGGCAATGACGGTACTAAAGTCGTCAAGCATCGTTGTTATTCCTTCACGAATGGAGAGTTTGCCCACAATTATCAAAGAGGCGTTCTATCTCAAAATACCAGTGATTGCTACCGACGTGGGGGGGATACCAGAGCTGGTACAAGACAAAATTACGGGCATATTGGTTCCACCCGAAGACCATGCAGCATTGTTAAAAGAAGTAAACGGTTTGTTAGAAAATAAAAAATTTGCGGCGCAATTGGCAGACACAGCGTACGACTTTGTAGTCAAGAACATGACTTGGGATGTTATGATTACGCAATATGTCAGGTTCTACGAAGACCTTCTGCAGTCAGATCAATGAATATTCCTTCAGGGATCCCACAAAATCTCCGGCAACCCTCTTCCAATTAAAACGATCTTTGACGAACTGCCTTCCTGCCGCCCCCATGGACTTGCGTTTGCTCTCGTCAGACAACAACGTATTGATTTTATCAAGCAGTGCTCCGTGATCTCCTCTGTCCAGCAACATGCCGGTTTCTTCCTCTTTCATTAATTCCGGTATTCCGCCCACATTTGTGGCAATTACGGGCCTCTCCATCAACTGTGCCTCAAGGAGTGTCAGAGGAGACATATCGATTCCGCTCAGCAATAAATATACGTCGATCTCAGAAAGAAACTCTCTTACTTTGTCTGGATATTCCAGCGACCCCAACCATTTGAAATTCTCATAACCTTGCAGCCTGGAAAGAACGTATTCACGATATGGCCCATCGCCCACCCAGTAGAACGTAACGTGCGGGAGTTTTTTTAAAACCTCCTCCAAGGTTAACATCTCTTTTGTTTTCTCCCAAATGACTGCGCTTTGCAACAAGCCAACGCAGGGATGTTTTAGGCTTGTTCCATTGGTTGCAAACCAATTGTCCGGGTTTATTCCTTGATACATAGTAGCGGTCTTCTTCTGTGGATAGTGCTCCCTGACCCTGTTTTCCAAGTGATGACAAATAGGCAGGATCAAATCAGCTCGCTCAAAACACTTGTTTGCAATCTGGCCCCACTTCCACAAAGCAACCCTTTTGGGAGCTGACTTGTATAGCGTCTCTCTCGCCATTTGCATCTCTTTCCAGTAGTCGCCCCTGAGGTGAACGAGCAGCGGTATACCGGTTTTTGATGCAGCCAACCCAAAATGTCTCTGCCTGTCTACTAGGATAAGATCTGGGCTGAAATCGCGTATCAGATTATTGAATCTGGAGCTGTCCCAAACCCATCTGGAAACCTTCCTGCTGGGAAAGCCGTCACAGTATTCAACGTCTAAGACAAGCTTGGATTCGACACCAAAGCCTTCTAGTTCTTTTGCAAATTCTCTTAGATGAAATAGCTTTGAGGGGGAGCCTCCGATTAAAAGTTTCAAACAGTTTTGTTCCTCATATGATCGTTAAATTAACTTAGTTTGGCCGGTATTGCTATCTTGAGCCAGTCGTTTAGTGTTGTTTTAGGAACCCACTTTAATAATTCGCGTGCACGGGTTATGTCAGCCTCGGATTCCCTTACATCTCCATCCAACGCAGGCCCGTGTATGGGCGGTGACAAAAAGTTCGATTCTTTAATTATCATTTCAGCTAACTCCAAGACTGTAATGCTGGAACCGGTGCCTATGTTAATAAAAGCGTGCTTCACATCACTTTTCATAGCTAGCAAGTTTGCCTCTGCTACATCTCCAACGTAAACAAAGTCGCGAGTTTGCAGACCATCGCCATTGATGATCAGTGGCTTTTTGTCATACATATTTTCTAAAAATTTTTTGATGACCCCTGCATATTCCTTTGATTGCCCCCTTCCAAAGACATTGAAGTATCGTAAACCTATTATTCTTGCGCCCAACTCTGCGTATTTTTGGGCTAGCTTCTCGTCGTCCACCTTCGTTTTTGCGTAGGGATTGATGGGGTTCTTTGGATGGTCCTCTGTTATCGGAACTCTGACTGGGTTTCCATATATGCTCGATGAGCTGGCATAAACGACCTTGTATCCATATTCGTTTGCGAGCTTGAAAATATTCTCAGTTCCTTTCACATTTACTGTGTGATATTCGTCGGGAATCCGAAACGAATCTGGCACTGAAGCAAGCGCAGCCTCGTGGAAGACCCCGTCCAAATCCCTGAATTTCTCTCTTAGGAGGTCGTAGTCTCTTATGTCACCTTCAACTAAATCGATATCATCAATACAATTCTCAAGGTTTACCATCCTGCCTGTTCTAAGATTGTCAACTACCGTGACCGAATGGCCGTCACGAACCAATGCGTTCACTATGTGACTGCCAATGAAGCCGGCTCCTCCGGTGACTGCAAACCTCATTGTTTCACTCAATCCTATGCATTGATAAATTTTTATTGCAAACTATCGCACATATCTGCTTTTCACAATTTATATTAATTATTCAAAAAACACAATAGTCTGACCCAGAGGAAAAACTGACTTGAATGAAAAATTTAAAACAATAGGGGATTTTACGAAAGCCCTAGAAACACAAACGCTACGTGTCTGTGTGGTCGGCATAGGAAGAATTGGCCTGCCCACCGCTTTGTCCTTTGCCGACTCTGGCTTGGATACTGTCGGAGTTGATATCAATTCCAATCTGGTTAACATGATAAACTCGGGTGAGTTTCCATTAAAAGATGAACCAGGATATGATGCAATCTTTGATAGAGTAAACAACAAAAAATTCCGCGCGACAACTGACATTCAGTCCGCCCTTACTCAAGTGGATGTTGTTCTACTATCTCTTCCCACGCCAATGGATGAAAAAAACATCCCGGACTATACTGCCCTCAAATCGGTAGCAAATCAACTGCATGACCTGATGAAAGAAGGAACCTTGGTAATTGTAGAAAGTACTGTGGAGCCCAGTTTTATCGAAACCGAGTTTATTCCAATAATTGAGGGTGATGACAAAAAACTAACAGCGGACAAAAATTTCCTAATAGGGGTCTGCCCTGAGACTGCCAATCCCGGTGAAATATTGAAGGATTTTAAAAAACTGCCTCGGTTGGTCGGTGCCACATCGGAAATGACCGCTAACATAATTACGGAATTGTACGGCCATGTCTTTCCGGTTGAACTAATAAGAATGCCTGATTGTAAATCTGCCAATGCAGTAAAGCTTACTACAAATGTTTTCCGCGACATCAATATCGCTTTTATAAACGAGTTATCTCTTTTATTTGAAAAATTGGGTATTGATACGTTTAAGGTCCTTGAAGCAGCTAAAACAAAATACAATTTCCAAGTTCATTATCCTGGAGCAGGAGTTGGAGGACCTTGTTTACCCGTAAATTCATATCAAATGCTTAACATTGCTAAAAAATTCACAAACGATTTTAAAATTGTAAAAATATCTCGAGAAATTAATGAGCACATGCCTGATCATGTTATCGAGCTTGTTCAGAATGGCTTTGCGGAGGCAAAAAAACCGATGGCGGACAGCACGATAGTGGTATTGGGATTATCATACAAACCAAATGTTAAGGATACACAGCTGTCTCCAGCTGAAAAAATAATCGGAAAATTACGTCAGCTTGGAGCTAAAGTCAAAGCTTATGATCCTTATTACAAATCCTCAGAAGTATTCAATCTAACAGCCGAAACCGATCTACCTACCGCAGTCTCCCAAGCTGACGCTGTGGTTATAGTTACGGCACATGATGAATTCCAAGACCTAGATCCATCATTTTTGGCATCAAAAATGAAAAGCAGTCCAATAGTAGTTGATTCTAGAGGAATAATCGATGCACAGGCATCAAAAAAAGCTGGCATAATATTCAATGGTATAGGACGTATTGCCTCCTAAGACCGTTCTCAATAGCTCGACGATTAATCACATTCTTACCTTAAGATATAATCGCACACAAAAACCCCTTTTGCCAAAAATAACTGCGAATAATTTCCAAAACAAAACCCCCTCTTTAGATCATATAGAACATCTAATCGAGAAACCATTAAAAAAAATCAAACCGTACCCTGAAAAAATTGCAATAGCATTAAGTGGTGGTATGGATTCTACGCTAACTCTATTTTTTCTGAAAAAAATTTTTCTAGATTCAACCGTTGAATCAATTTCCATCAAATTCTCCGATAGTGTAGATGAATCAAAGACAGCAGCGGCAATTGCCGAGCATTTTGAGGTCAATCATCGAATCGTGTTTGTTGATAATTACCTCAAAGAACTCCCTAAATCTATTAGTATTGTAAAAATGCCTTTCTGGGATTTACATTGGTATTATGTAGCAAAGGAAGCAAGCACCTTATCGAAGTATCTTGCATCAGGGGATGGTGGGGACGAGCTTTTCGGCGGTTATACCTTCAGATACAAAAAATTCCTCTCACTTGTAAAACCAAACTCTACTCCTATCAAAAAGGTCAAAGCATACTTGGAATGCCATGAGCGAGATAACGTTCCTGACCAATCAGATCTTTTTGGACAGAAATCCTGCTTTACATGGAAGTCAATTTATGAGGGATTGTTACCATACTTTGATAACTCTCTTTCTCTTCTTGATCAGGTATTTCTGGCAGATTATAACGGCAAATTACTCTATAATTTTAGTTTGGTAAGCAAGAGAATCAACGAAAGTTTCAATTTAAAGGCCATTACGCCATTTCTATCAAAGGATATGATTTCATACGCGATGGGAGTCTCTAACCTTTACAAGTATGATGAGAAAAACAATCTAGGCAAATTGCTATTTAGAGATCTACTTTCAAAATACAACTTGAATTCCCTAATACCAAACAAAAAGTTAGGATTCAGTGTAAATACAATTAATCTTTGGAACTCTTACGGGGAAGAAATTTTTGAATATTACTTTGATGACTCTAGAATAGTAAAAGATGGTTGGATATCTAGAGGTTGGATTGACAAACATAAACAGTCAAAAAGAAATGACGTAAGATATGTGAATAAATTCTTGGGATTGCTTGCATTTGAAATTTGGTATAGGCTATTTGTAACCAAGGAAATTAAAAGTAACACTCTTCTCAGTTTTTAATATCTTAAATATCTCCATTATTCTAGATTTTTGCAATTAACCTTGTCTTAGGGTGCTCCTAATATGTCTATTAAACTGGGCAAAACCTTGATCATTTAATAAACTGATTTTCACAGATTAGATTACCTTTCATACGAGGTAAATAAATTATGGGTAAAGGAAGAGGAATGATGAAACGAAAGCTACCATTTAGAACATGGTTCTATTTTAGGCAAGGATGGACTACCTACTTTGCATTCATTTTTGCTGCCGTTAACACCCTTGTTACCACCTATTATCTTGCTATAGAAAACATCCCTATGCTAAAATCGGTCTTCCCGGCATTTTCCATTTACGTGGTGATCGTAGTGGGAATAGGAGTTCCCCTACTGGTTCTGGTAGGTTACATTCACTACAAAAGAAGTTCTGCGTATTCGGCAGAGGCTGACATAAATGTCGAATCCTATCCTTACTGGTACAAGCTGCCTCCAGGGTGGAATCAAGAAGTTGTTTTCCCACTATATGCGTTAATCGCACAATTACTCGTAAAAATTTCCAATAATGAAAAGTTGACTGAGGAAGAGGTAGAATCTATAAAAAATATTGAAAAAAAATTGGATTTATTAATCCGAGGAGGCTATGTGGGAAGTCACAGAGAAAAGGAAGAAGGGCCTACCTGACAAACAACCAGACCAAGAAGGATTTTTGAAAATTGACTCTGTATCTCTAACTCATATGGAGATCAAATTAATCTAAATAATCACAATCTGGAGGTAGATTTCATATCCTTGATGATGGCAACTCTAAACCATATCTCTAAGGCTAGTATGGATATAAGTCGGTTAAGGTATCTTATGTCCCCATCGTCTTCGACTGTATGGAAAGCTCGTCTTACCCAGTTGATGTTTATTAGCTTTTTCTGGTAAATTTCGGATCTTTCATCCATTAAGTATTTCTTGCAGATCTCTCTTCCATGTTCTTTCCAATCGGTGAACAAACTTGGTGAAAAACCTCTTTTTTCATCTATGTGTTTTATCCCCAATCTGGTTGCAATTTCTCTCAGAACTAATTTGCCTTTTTGCGTTTTTTGGTCATATTTTTGTTCCATTGGTAATTTTAATGCTGATGAAATTATTTCAGGGTCAAGAAAAACCGGAAAACTTTGGATTCCATAATGTGACGCGATTGCTCTACCCATGGGAATAAAATCGTGTAACAACTTTCCGTTAAAATCTGCTAGCATGACTTGCTTTAATGGGGATAGGCTGTTTTGGAAATAAGGTTTAAAATAATTGTAGATATTATCCCAATTAAACTTGATTGATGGACCAAACATACGTTCTTGATCTGGTACCCAATCTCTATTGTGGCATTCCAAATAATTAATCGTACGGATTTTCCAATTATCGTTGTCACCAAGTAAGTTTAGAAACTTCCTGTACCTGAAGGTGTAGCCACCAAAAAGCTCATCTGAACCATCACCTGTAACGAAGGCATTCGTAAATTTTCTAGAGTGTTTCGCAATTAAATGGATGTACGTGTTCCATTTTGGTTTTTTTGTTATCGAAATTATCTCCGGCATATTAGTAAATATTGATTCCATATGCACAATATGAAAATCGGCATTGAATTTATCTGCGATTTTTTTTGCTACTATTGATTCATCAAAACCCCCTGCAAAAACACCGCAAACACCGATAATTTTTTTATCAGGAAATACATGCCTTATCAAACCCAAGCATAAGGTGGAGTCAATACCACCGCTTAAGGAAATCGCAATTGATTTCTTGTCGGAAAGATTGCTCATTATGGATTTTTCTAGTAATTTCTGAATTTGAATTCCCTTTCTGTCCTGTATTTCGTTTGCAAAATCTTGCCATCTTGCTGGTTTAATGAGAGGCTTTTCCATAGGATTATACCTGATGGATAGAATGTTTCGAATGGCGATTTTATCTAAATTAGAATTTGTCGTCTTTGGTTTCATAGGTATGAGATTCCAGCGTTAATTTAAAAATATTCTATAGTAACATCCTTTCCTTTCACTTTCACCTTTCCTACTACTTTAGCTGGAATTCCAAAAGCTATTGAATAAGGGGGAACACTCTTGTTTACAAAACTATGAGCTCCTATGACCGAATGGTGACCGATTTTATTTCCCATTGTTATTATCGAATACGGTCCAATATAACAATTAGATCCTATCTGAACATTTTTCCACTCGTACTTTGCCTTTCCACCTGTAACGGCCCACTTCATTGCATTGTGTGTATAAATTTGCACTCCGCTACTGATGCTACAATAATCACCGATAGAGATTTTTCCACCACTGCCATCTAGAATGGTAAAAGGTCCGACCCAAGTGTTTCTCCCAATCGATACATTACCATAGATATAGCTGCTATCATACACACTCGCCCCCTTTTTCGCTTTCAGAAAAGCAGCTTTTTCCCATCTATCTAACAACAGCTCGTTGAAGGGAAGAACACGATCCCATTTCTGCTTCATCGTACTTCTCAATTTTTTATGAAGTGAGTATAGGTCTTGATGTAAATCATCTGACGGAGTTGGTTTCATCTCCAATGCATGAGAAAATTTCAGTTAACTTAAAAATTCGGATAATGAAGGTTTTTTGATTAAATAGACGCCATTTTTACCTTAAAATGTGATACTTCTAAATCATAGGATTGAAATTTTGATCCTGTCTGTGATTTTGACTAAATTATATATCAAATGACTAAAAGGTAGAGACATGAAAATTCTTGCAATAGGCGATACGGCAGACAATATTTTTACATTAAAAAAATTCGCAAAAAAGGCGAAAATCCACATCATAACATTCCCACGTAAGCAGGATGCACTATTAACAAATTTAGATTCAGGATTAGAATTCTTTGACTCATTGTTGATTTCAAAACAGGTCAAAAAAATTAATTCGATCAAAAACAATTTTGATATTTGCGTTGTGATGACCTGGGCCGCAGCAAGAATTGCATATCTTGCCGACTTGAATTATATCATGTATTTTGTTGGTGATGACATAAGGACCCCACCATTCGTAAAAAAACCCAAACTCTCATATCTCCAACAACCTGCTTTTAATCGAAATCTCATTGAAAGAAATTTCTATAGAAAGGTTTTCGAAAGCGCTGTGGCGTGTGTTACTACTGGACACGAGTTATATCAAATCCTTCGTAGCTATAGAAAGGACGCTTTACGAGTAGATAGAATTGCAGTTGATACCGAATTATTTAACGAGAATGTTAAGCCGATTGAAATACCAAAAAACAAATTCGTATTTTTATCAGCTCAAAGATTTAGTTTGGAAAAGGGAATGGACATTATTTGGCAGGCATTAAAGCTATGCAAATCTGATTTTGAAGTATGGCAGGTAAAATGGTTTATTCAGAATACCGAAGAAGAGAAAACAGCTAACGACAAACTTTTACAGGACACTCCTAACCAAGTAAAATTCATTCCTCTCATTAAAAGAAATGAACTCCCTCGATACTTTGCCTTTGCAGATGCAATCTTGGGACAAATGAGATCTGGAGCTCAAGGAGCAATAGAGCGTGATGCCGCATTCTGCAGAAAGCCAGTGATAACATACGCTGATCCCAACAGGCCAACAATGATGGATGGTGTAGAGATTATCCCTCCATTCTTACCACAATCAAAGGATCCTAAAGAACTATCTTTGCTTATTGATAAAGTTGTGGAATCAAAAGAATTCAGGGAAAACCTTGCTAATGAGGAGTATGAGTTTGTAAGAAATCTTTCTCATCCTGATTTTGTGATAAGAGAATGGGAACAAATTTTTCAAAATTGTATGGATAGATACAAATCTATCAACAAGAAAACATTTTTCTTTTATAAAAAACTTGAAATTCTTTTTGCGTTGTTATTGGAAAAACTAGTCTATACCAGAACTATGAGAGAAAAAAACATCCAGGCATGGGGTAGAGAAACATATGAAAAACTAACCAAATAATTTTTCATCCCATTACCACATCTGCTAATTTGTTAAATACTGCTTCCGGAATCTACAATTCCGAAAATTTATTGTGTAGTTTGAGTTTAACAGTTTAATTATAACGATCTAGCCGTAACTTATATGCAAAATGTGATGGTGCTTGGTGGAGCAGGTTTTGTCGGCTCTCATCTAGTCGAATCATTGCTTGAGCAAGGTAAAAAAGTTACAGTAGTTGATGATTTTAGCAACGGTTCAACAAAGAACCTTTCTGCTGTTTCGGATAAGATTCACATAATCAAATTTGATATAATAGGAAGGGATTGGTCTGATCTGAAAGATGTAAATCCTGATACTATCTTTCATCTGGCCACTCATCCGCGCTCTTTCAGTTTGCAAGATCCAATAAAAAATGCAGAGGTCAACGTTATGGGCATGATTAACGTTCTTGAATTTGCAAAGAAGAAAGACGCCAAATTAATTTACACCAGTAACAGCGGAATATGTGGAGATCCGCAATTTCTCCCAGTCACTGAGGATCATCCAATTGATTGTAAGACTCCTTACGACGCAAATAAGTTGATTGGTGAACATTATGCCCAAATTTATCAAAAGATATACGGAATGTATGTAACAATTTTTAGATTAGCTACCGTATATGGAGAAAGACAGATTGTTAATGAGGAATTAGGCTGGAGACCGATCATTCCTAATCTTGTTGCAAAACTTGAACGCAATCAAACTCCAATCATTAACTGGGACGGCAAACAGACAAGAGATCTAATTTATGTTAAAGATGTGGTAAACTGTCTTATCAAGGGCGGCGAAGCTGATGACCAGAACGGCGAAATGTTTTTGCTGTCAACTAACACTGAGACATCCGTAAATCAGGCATTAAAAGTAATTAGCGAAGTTACTGGAAAAAACATGACGCCAGAGTACAGGGAAAAGAATCCAGGAGATATCAGAAGGATGGTTCTTTCTTTTGAAAAAGCAAAAAAGGCATTCGGATATTCTCCTAAATTTAGTCTGAAAGAAGGAATTACTAGATATGTGAACTGGTACAGAGAGTTGAATGGGTGATTATCCTTCCATGGACTCTAAAATTCCATTTAGAGCGTAATTTGAAATCTTGTGTTCTTTGTGGGAATCATCGAGGAAAATATCGTATTCTCCTGACCCCAATTCTGCGACCTTGTTTCTAACTGTCTCTTCATACGTCTCAAATAACGTTCCTGACCAACAACAGGGATCATATTTGTTGTAAATTTGCACAAACTTCCTATTTTCACCATACGAGCTCATGACATAAGCTTCTAATTCATTTGCGATCCTAATAAGCTCTGGCAACTCTGTCTCATAGTCTCCCATTATGTTATAGTTTGAGCGTAAGTAAAGCGGTAAAGGTCCTGCCACTGAGTAGCTTTGAACTATGCGATCATCTAGTGCAGGATAATACATGGTAATCCACGCTCCTCCAGAAATTCCAACCATGTAGTATTCGTCAAAGTGATAATTCATGTCAAGATAGTTTATTGAAACAGCAATCGGCTCGAAAAAGAATTTGATCGGTTTTAAATCATCTGATTCTACATAGCGTAAATGGTCATGTGATTTCAGTATGATGGGTCCAAAATCTTCTGTTTTTACGACAGGTTGTGAATTCATGCCAAGTAAAGGCATAGAAAAAGCCATTACTGTATAGCCATTTTTTACAAAATATTCTATGGTGTTTAAACCATTATAGAAATCCCCATCATGACCTTGGTGATATACAATTATTCTGTTTTTACTGCCCTCTTTAGGAAAGAAGAGGTACGAGATTGAATTTATTCCATATTCCATCTCATAGCTAATCTTGTCTATCTTCTGCAAATTTTCCATTCTGAGATATCGCGAATCAATAATGTTTTGTTCTATGTTCTGGGGGAGTTTAGATTTTGGGAAAGTATTTCCATTCCATATATATTCAACGAGTTCATTGCGTTTGGTTATCACGTCTTCCTTTCCTTCTATCCTAATCAGACTGTCAACATCAGTCTCATACACAAACTTATCCACTTGAAATTGTTCAGCGTTCTTTTCAGACATCAATATTTTTTTTGTATCATCGAGTAACTCGTAGGGAAAAATCTTGTAAATTCCAGTGGCAAGCCCGTAGGCAAAGGCTATTACAGCGATTAAGGAAATCGCCACCAAATATTTCTTCAATATGATAATGAGCAAAATGAGCTATATTAGTTCAATCATAGAATCATCTACAAACTCTTTGGTATTACAAGTAATGTAAAATTTTTCATAGGGAAGATAAGTTAAATTACTAACCACAAATGTACCTAATTGTTGACTAAATTACATACTGAAATAAGCTCGCACAAAAAAGTCATTGCCGTTTATGGTCTTGGAAATGTTGGAGCGCCAATAGCAGCCGCTTGGTTAAGAGCAGGAGCTAAAGTAATTGGAGTCGATATATCCGCAAAATTATTGGAGAATATAAAAAAAGGAAAGTCACACAAAAAAGAACCATTTATTTCTAAAGTTTTTTCAAAGGCCTTGGATAATGGTACGCTTTTCCTAACTATGGACGGTGCGACAGCATCCCTTGACTCTCACATAAAAATAGTAGCAGTTCCGGTAGCTCTTAAAAATAATAAAATCGATCTTACTGCACTAATTGATGTCACAACAAAAATCTCAAAGGGACTAAAAAGAAATGACGTCGTAATAATATGCCCCTCCATCCCACCTGGTACAACTAGAAGAATTCTTTTACCTTTATTAGAAAAAAGCAAGTTGCGTGGAGAGAAGGATTTTCTTTTGATCTACAATCCAGAAAGGATCTATGAAGGACGAGCACTACAGGATATTGAGTCTAATTACCCTGCCATTATTTCTGGCTTAGGCGTAAAAAGCAGCAGGTTTGCCGAAGATCTTTTGAAAATTATCTCCAAAAAGGGTGTGTTGAGTATGTCGTCTCTTGAAACAGCTGAGGCTGAAAAATTATTTGAAGGCGTTTATAGAGATGTAAATATCGCACTAGCGAACGAATTAGCAGATTATTGTGAACGAAGTGGGGTCAATTACTGGGAAGCAAGACGTGCTGCAAACTCACAGCCTTTCTGTCACCTTCATTACCCTGGAACAGGAGTTGGCGGTTTGTGCATTCCGGTATACCCAAAATTCGTCATTTCGGATTCAAAGAAATTGAATATGCATGCAAAGCTTGTCGAATTTTCTAGAAAAATTAATGATCATATGCCAGTAAAATGCGTCTCCGATTCAATCGATTTGCTATCAAAAAGTCATATCAAAATAAAGAATTCTAAAATTGCTGTTTTGGGTCTTGCATTCAGGGGCGAGGTGGAGGATGCCAGATTATCTCCTACTTATACAGTAGTGAAAGAATTCTTAAAACGTGGATGCAAGGTAGAAGTTCACGATCCTTACATATCACACGATGCAAATCTGCCCAGATCCGTCAAATTATCGAATGAATTGGAATCGATTCTGGAAGATGCAGATTTGGTATTCATTTCTACGGATCATAAAATTTATGCTAATCTCAACAAAAAACTGTTATCCAAAACATCAAAACCATTATTGATCTTTGATGGCAGAAATATTCTACACAAAGATAATCTTCCGAATGCATCAATCTTAACCGTGGGAATAAGATGATCTCATAATTGCTGGAATATGTTTAATCGACAATCAATTCGAAAAATTCTGATAATTATAATCGCTACTGTGGGATTATATGCTGTTTTTTTTCTAATCTCAGATTTTAGTATAATTTATGATAAGCTAACAAATTTCAAATTAGTTTATCTTCCTCTTATACTGGGTCTGGTGTCGGCTAGCTGGCTAGTTCTCTTTTTTCGATGGTCTGTTCTGTTAAGGAACAACCAAATCATAATACCTAGAAAAGAAAGCTTTCTTATCTATTTATCAAGCTATTCTCTTGCGGCAACTCCAGGACAATTAGGTGAGCTGATCAAAGCACACCTGCTGAAAAACAAATTAGATGTACCACTATCAAAAACTGCACCGCTTGTACTCATAGAAAGACTTTACGATCTCACGGGGGCACTGATAGTTTCGATTCTAGGTATTTGGTTCTTGGGAATCGGAGTTTTTATTATCGCTGCCGCTGCTGCTGCATTGGCTCTAATCTTTGTATTGTTGTATTCCAAATCTGCGTTCAACAAAACATTATTTCTTTCAAAGCGAATAAAATTCCTAAGGAATGTGAGTGAATCATTATCCAATTCCCATGAGTCAATTCAACATTCTATAAGGGGAAGAACTTTCATTATCTCGACATCTCTTTCTATGGGGTACTGGTTTTTGCTTGGCTCTGCAGCATACTTCACACTGCTTGCCTTGGGAATTGATTCAATTGGTCTACTTAATATGATTTCAATTTATTCGTCTTCACTAATTCTGAGTGCAATCTCTTTAATTCCGGGTGGAATTGGCATTGCGGAAGGAAGTATTGCCGGATTACTTGTTCTGGGAGGCGTCGATCTGTCTGTGGCTTTTGTATTAGGAGTTTTGATTAGAATATTCACACTTTGGTATGCCGTTCTTGTAGGTTTTATAACTCTAAAAATTAACGGAGGGTTGACTGACGTTTAGGATTCGTCTGTCTTCTTGTAGTACCATCTTTTGAATGGTGCGCTAAATGTTACCCTGTTTTTCTTTGCCCACTCGTAGGTTGTCTTGAGGCCTGCATCGATAGAGATTTTTGGACTCCACTTAAGTAATTTTTGCGCCTTTGTATTGTTGCAGATTAACCTGTTCACATCATACGGCCGCAGTCTACTCTCATCAACTTTTATTTTGATTTTCTTTCCTGCTATTTTTGCAATTTTTTGCACTAAATCCTGGATCCTTATCTCGGTTCCAGAACCGACATTTATGATCTCACCTATTGCCTTTTTTTCTGTGGATGCTTTTAGCAGAGCAACTGCAGTATCTACTACAAAGGTAAAGTCTCTTGTCGCATTAACATTTCCTAAGGACAGCTCTGATGTCCCATTGAGAATTTGATTCATAATCTCCGGAATTATGTATGGTTGTGTATACCGCGGCCCAAACGTGTTAAATGGCCTTATGACCACAACCGGGATGCCGTTCTCCTTGTGTAAGGTAAACGCTGCTCTATCTGCGGCAAGTTTGCTTACAGCATAGGTCGAATACGGTGCAGTGGGATGGTTTTCATCCATTGGCGTGAATTGAGCTGAACCGTAAACCTCGCTAGTAGATATCTGCACAAACGATTCAGTTGATTTTGATCTGATTGCCTCCCATAACACATTAAGGTTTCCTATGGTGTTGGTCTTGAAGAAATCTACTGGATAGTGGTAAGAATCTGGTATGAATGGAAGTGCAGCCAGATTGAAGATGATTTCTTGGTCTTTAACTGCTTTTTTGACTTCTACCTCATTCATGATGGAACCTTTAATCACAGTTAGTTTCTTGCTGGAAGGAAGGTACTGTTTTTTACCGGAGGCAAAATTGTCTAAAACTGTCACCTTTGCGTCTTCTGCCAAAAGTTGGCGAACTACCTCTGAGCCTATAAAGCCAGCCCCGCCGGTCACAAGGGCTCTTCTGTCGCTAAATTTCAACCGAATTCACTAAATGGTGTTTTTCCTGATACCATTTTAGAGTTTTTGATAGTCCTTCTTCCATGGATGTCTCGGGTTTGAATCCGATCTTGTCCTCTGCTTTAGTATTTAAAAGAACACGTCTTGCCTGGCCTGAAGGCTTTGAATTATCGAAAACTATTTTGGGATTGTAGTCACAAAGCTTGATTATCTTTCTTGCCAGCTCTTCGATACTGAGATATTCGCCGCTGGCCAAATTCAGCGGCTCCGCCTCGCAATATTTTTCCAATGCCAAAAGCATTCCTCTTGCAGCATCCCTTGCATAGATGTATTCTCTGATTGGTTTTCCATCTCCCCAAATGACAAACGGATCCATTCTATTCAGTCCTTTTATTATTAGGGCTCCAAGAGCATGTGCCGTATTGGGGTCAAGACTGTCTCGAGGACCATAAGAATTAGAAGGTCTAACAAGGGCCACCTTCATGCCGTATTCCTTATGGTATGATATGGCTTGCATTTCTCCCATTCTTTTCGACCAAGAGTAAGATGCGTGAGCAGCTGGAGGATTACCCTCCCAAGCATCAGCCTCAGTCAAATCCTTTTCGATATTAGGATAGACACAAGTACAGCTTGCATAGAGGAACCTTTCTACGTTTTCACTTCTTGCTGCATCCAAGACATTACCGTCCATTATTAGGTTGGGTGTCAGCGTGCTTGCAGGGTGTGTGCTGGTTCTCCCTAATCCTCCAGTATACGCTGCGAGATGAAAAACGTAATCAATTCCTCTTGCAGCATCCCTTGCAAATTCTCTGTTTGTCAGATCGCCTTTGATAAATTCTACATTGTCATTTTGGATTTCCTCTGGTATTTGTCGTTCGTGAGTAGTAATGCGAACATGTGCCCCCTTAGAAATTAAAAGTTCTGCAAGGTGGGAGCCAATCATGCCAGTTCCACCAGTGACTAGAACTTTTTTCCCTTCGTACATGATTCTGTTACTTTGTAGCCTCTTTTATTATATTTATAATAAAGTCTTGCTGCTCGTTTGTAATTTTTAGGAAGGTCGGTAGCCCTAATATCCTCTCAGCCAGGTCTTCCGCAACTGGACACATGCCCTCTTTTGTGCCAAGAATGCTTCTGTAAATCGGTTGTAGATGAACCGGCGGAAAATTAATTCTGGTTTCTACCCCTTCTTGTTCTAGTGACAGTCTTATTTTTTCTCGTAATTCTTTGGTTTTTGCTAGAATGGGATAAAGCATGAATGTGTGTCTGTTATAATCCCTTACTAACGGAGTCTTGATTCCCGGTATGGTCTGTAATCTCTCAGTGTAATATTTTGCAACCAGGTTCTTAGTTTCGATGGTCTTTTCAATTCTCCTAAGCTGTGATGATCCCATTGCCGCATTAGGATCCGGCATTTTCGCATTCCATCCAACGTATGTGTGGTAGTACCTTTTTGCAGCCCCGTTTTTTCTTAATATCCGGCATTTTTCTGCCAGCTCCGGATCGTTTGTGGTTATCATTCCGCCTTCTCCAGTATTCATGTGCTTGTCGGGCCCAAATGAAAAACCCGCAACTGTGCTTATGCCTCCAACCTTTCGGCCCTTATGTGTGGCGCCTAGAGCGGGGGCCGCATCCTCTATTACATGCAAACCGTATTTTTGCGCAATCTCACTGATTTCGATTATTTCTGCACTCTGGCCTCCGTAATCGATAGGCATTATCGCCTTGGTATTTTTTGTTATGGCTTTTACAATCTTTTCTGGATCTATGTTGTAGGTATCTGGCTCTATGTCGACAAATACTGGCTTTGCATTATTTAATAATATGACATTTGATGTGGCTGCAAATGTAAAAGGGGTGGTGATTATTTCATCTCCACTTTTGATGTCTAAGGCAGCTAACGCAAGTAACATGGCTGAAGTCCCTGAATTCACCGCAACTGAGTCTTTGACTCCCAGATATGCCGAAAATTCTTTTTCGAACTTGTCCACGTAAGGACCGGGGCCAAGAAAATTTCCGATTGCTGCTTCGTACATTGCCTTTGCATCATCTTCGGTCACATGAGGTTGACCTACCCTAATAGTGTATTCCGGCAAAACAATATCTAACTCTATTCTAGATATATAACCGTAGCACAAAATTAGTGCAATTTGTTCTTGCAAGTTTTAATCTTTTTATAATAATCACATTGTTCATCTGACATGTCTACTGCCCTACTCATACTAACGCTCAACGAAGTCGATGGCATGCAAAAAATAGTTCCCTTGATTAAAAAAGAATGGGTAGATGAAATACTTGTAGTTGATGGCGGCTCCACAGACGGAACATTAGATGAAGCAAAAAAACTTGGTTTGCGCGTTTTAATTCAAAAGAAAAAAGGACACGGTGCGGCAGTTTTAGAGGGCGTTGAGGCGACAAAATCCGATAATATTGTGTTGTTTGGTCCTGATGGAAATCATTATCCTGAGGAAATACCAATCTTAGTGGAAAGGATGAAGGAAGGTTACGATCAAGTGCTGATATCCAGATTCGGTAAAGGTTCCGTAAACCTTGATGCCAACTTTATCGAAAGGTTTGGAAACAAGATGTTTGCCTTTTTGGTCAACGTATTTTTTGGTGGTCACTGGACAGATTCACTGAATGAAAGCAGGATTATAACGAGAAAGGCATTCTATGAACTACACTTTGATGCACTTCAGATGGCTTCGACCCAACAGATGAGCATTAGAGGTTTGAAAAGACGCCAAAAAATCCTTGAACTGGTAGGAAACGAGGGGGAACGCATTGGTGGCAAGAAGAAAATGAGGCCGCTTCAGGTTGGTTACGACCTTAGCAGTCAAATATTACGAGAGTTTGTATTCTGGAGAAACTAACCAAGATCCTACATGCAAAAAATGAATATAAGCATACATTGGTAGTTTGAAGACATGAAAGTAGATGATTACGAATTCTATGCGGAATCTTTTGACATTCTTGACACGACTTATTCCAAATGGCTTGAAGAAAAGACATCGCTTCTAAATTCAATGCTGGAAGGAAAAAAAATCATTGAAGTCGGATGTGGATCCGGCTTATTAATACAGAATCTACCGGATGGACTTGATATTACAGGAGCTGACTTTTCTCAGGGTAACCTAGAGAAAGCAAAGGAAAAAAACCCGCATGTAAATTTTTTCAAGGCAGATCTCGGCAATAAGGATAGCTGGATAAATCATTCAAACTCTTTTGATTCTGTGCTTTGTTCCGAGGTCGTTGAACACATAGAGGACGACAAAACTGCGTTGGAAATACTCTTTTCGTTGTTAAAACCAAGCGGCGTTCTGGTTCTGACAGTACCGGCCTTCAACATGCTATTTTCTGAATTTGACAAAAAAGAGGGGCATTTCCGCAGATACTCAAAAAAGCAAATATCCGAACTAGTTAGGAAAACCGGTTTCATCATAGAGGAGTCGCGATATTGGAACGTTATGGGCTTTCTTGGTTGGTTCTTTTTCATCAAGGTTTTGAATATGAATTTAAAAAAATCATCAAATTCCTTTTTTGCGTCAGTTATGGGAAAATTCCTAGAAATTGAACGTAGGATAAAATTTCCGTTCGGCCAGACTGTTATAATTAAAGCTAGAAAACCGTTATAGTCTCATGAATACGGCTTTATAGCTACGGGGGGGATCAAAAATCATAATGTATACCTTGAAGGAAAAGGTAGGCTATTCTAAAAAACGAATCCTTGTTTTCCTGCTAATGATTTCACTCATATCGCTGGCTCTAAAATTCTATACCGTAGACTTTTCGTCGCTTCCACCTGAAGATACTGTAGGATATGTTTTACGCGGATTTGCACACATCAATGGAGATTTTACCGAACCCGCTCGCAAAACACTTGGCTGGTCTATAGTAATTTCACCCTTTTTGCATTTAGTAAATTCGGATCAGTTTCTTGACTATGTAAATGTGGCAAGAATACTCAGTATGGGGATCTCCACGGTCTCAATTTTTCCAATGTATCTGCTTGCACGGAGATTTACTAACGAGAAGTATTCGTTGGTTGCCGCGTTCTTGTTTGCAGTAGAACCTCACTTGAATCATAACGCTGGACTCGGACTCTCTGAGCCATTGTTCATCATATTGATGATGCTGTCTGCTTATTTCATAATGAGCAGGAATACAAGCTTATGGTATGCATCGTTTTTCTTAGCGGCAACAATGTGGTGGATAAGATTCAATGGAATAGTAATGTTGCCGATTTTGGCAATTATTTTATTTGTAAACCGAAAGCCTTCCTTTAAGACACTTGCCATCATTTTACTGGGCTTTTTGATCTTCCTTGTAGTTAGCTCACCAATGCTAATGCAGCGTTACGAACAATACGGTGATCCGCTTTATTTCTCTCAAAGTGGAGTTATCTATAGCGGAGAGTTTGTCACGGTAGTTGCAGAAAACACTCAAGACATCAATTATTCCGCTCAGGATTATGCGGCAGAACACGGTATAGGAGAATTTATCTGGAAATTTATCATTGGTGGCGCCTATAATTTAGCAGACCAAACAACCAAACTATTATTTCCGTATTTGATAATATTGCTTCCTCTTGGCCTATTCTTCTCATTTAGAGCATTTGATCAAGATACGAAGAATATCCGGGCAAACTGGATCATAATCCTTCTCACTCTGGGTTCCTTTATCACATATTTTGCTGTAATTCAGGAGCGAAGACTGATTTTCCATATGCTGCCATTTTTCATCGCTTTTTCGATTATTCCTATACAAAGGTTGATAGAATACGGGTTGAGTACCTTTTCCTTTTCAACAAGACAAAAAAATTATGCGCTGTTATTGATAATGGCAATTGTATTCCTTCTTGCCGTTTCCTTTACACTACGTTACGAATCTCCAGACAATGCATTGGAGCAAGAAAAAGTCATGCTTGCAGGATATCTTTTGAACCACCACAACGGAAAGATTCTGGATGCAGGCAATTCATTGGAGGGTCTTGTTTTTGCAAAAATGAAAGAGCCGCCGGGAGCCTTTAAGAGCTATACAATAACTGATGGATTTCTAGGATCTGAGGAGGAGGTTCAGACCATTAGCTTGTATGCTAAATCTATTGAAGAGCTTATTCTTGTCGGAGAACAGTACGATCTCAAATTTATTTCAATTAATAGGGATGAAGTGACTACTGTATGGTATCCATTCTTGGCTGATGTATACCAAAATGACTCGTTATATCCTTACCTTGACAAAGTTGTGGACTCTACCGAACTTGGTTTCGAGAGACTCCAAGTCAAAGTTTATCAAATTGATTACAAAAGGTTTCATGAATTGAACCCTTAGCTGATTCCTTCCAAGCATTTTTCACACAAACAGCTATCTCCTTTTATCTGTCTTTTCGGCTTGTGAAAGCACCAACAATCGCTAGCTCCATCTAGGATGCCACAAAAAAACTCCTCGCCACAGTTTGAGCAACGACTCATGAAAAATCTAGTTCGTTTGAGCCGTGATTTGGGGAATTTTCATAGCGGCGAAGCGATTGGATTTATCCTGCTCTTCTTGGAGGTTTTCGGGGTCGCATTTGTAATCGTGAGATCTTCTTCCATACCAGATCGCTTTATAGTTCCACAGTACAGGATCCGACTCGGTTACAAAATTCTTGTAATAATAGACCTTGTTTGCTGCGTTTAGGGGTGTGCTGTTGACAAAGAAATTCTTCCAATCATAAGCAAAAACTTCTTTCTTAATCTCACTCTTGTTATCCTTGGTAGTGAGTAAGAAGCATTGGAATTTGGCAAGATCGCCAATTATTGACTGTGAGGTATTGTAGCCAAACTTTCTTTCCAAATAATCCAAAAATGACTCGATTGCATCAACTAGCTGGGTTTTATCATTTGATAATCGTAACCAGCTTGCCTCTTCAATGGGCCAATTTATCTCTCCAAGGTCAGGATCGTGATGATCCCACCCTTTGCCAGCATAACCATTATCCCTGTATTTTACAATTTTTTGATATTCATTCGAAAAGATGGATTCTTCTGTCCTGGAGTATTCTATCAGTGTTTCATAAAATTTCATAAAAGGTAAACCATGAGTCTGGTGATAATACTCTGCTACGTGTTTTAATATTCCAAGACTGTGTAGCGTCAAAAAGGCCCAAGAGTAAAGATAGATCTCTTTTAATTCCTCCCTACTACAACTGCTTGTACTAACGACGATCTCCTCGTATTCTTGTATTCCGCGCCTGTGTATGGAAGAGTGTACTAACATGATCGGAGAACTAATTGTCTCAATCTGATACTTTTTTCTATATTCGGGGACGTTCATTGGAGCATTTGGTAAAACACTGCAATTGTAAATGAAAACGATTCCTATCTTGGTTCTTGCAATGTCCTCAAGTCCGTTTTTGAAGCTCTCAAGGGTCTCGCCAGGTAACCCCATGATTATTTCAGTATATGTTGGTATTCCTGCTAACTTGAAGGATGTTGTAAGATCAGAAAACTTGTCAAATTTGATATTCGCTCTTTTGATAATGTTCAGTGTTTCTTTATCTATTGATTGTACCGCGAGAGTGACTGCGCCCAGTATCCCTCCCGCTTGTAGTTCCTTTGCGATAGGAATTATCTTTTCAGAGGAATTCTTTGCCCATGCAGGACGAATCCGTTCTGGGTAATGCTTTTTGAGGGCTACTTCTTTTAGCTTTTGAGCAAGACGAAAGTCCCTTTCCTGATATATTCCAAAATTTGCATCGCAACAATCTATGTATGGAATCTGGTTATCAGCAAACCATTCTATCTCTTTAAATAATCGGGTTTCTTCCCATTTTCGCATCTTTGTAAATGTCGCACTGCCCCAATCACAAAAAGTACACTGATATGGACATCCTCTGTTTGTTTCCCACGATGCAATCCACCTTACACCATCTACTTTGTCAACAAGATCCCAAACCGTGTTTGTTAGATATGGTGAAGGAAGACTATCTAGATCATTAATTCTCTCTTGGGGGGAAGTACGGAAATTCTTTGTTTCTATTCCTTTAACACTGGAATAATCCTTGTTACCCAAATATGCTCTCAAGATGTTTCCAAGTACATGTTCACCCTCGCCATGCACTATGATGTCTACAAACGGGCATTCATCAAAAAACCCTTTGGATAGTTCGGGAATTTGTGGTCCGCCAAAAATGATCGTGCACTCTGGATTCAGTCTTCGAACCTCCCGTGCCAGATGTTTTGTTATTTGCCAATTCCACACATAGCAGGAACACAGCAAAATATCTGTGTCCTTACATTGCTGAATGTATTCATCGATTTTGTCTCTGAAAACAAATGTTTTTTCGAATTTAAAGTGTGGTGTTATGTCCGTAGAATTTATGTATGAAACTAGGGACGCAATGCTGTACGGAAAGTGTATCTGATCCCCATATTGATAATTGAACTGTGAACTATTTACTTTGATCATTGCTATTTACTATATAGATCGTCAGATTACTTATAACCATTTGTGATATTTTAAAACGCACTTTCAACAATAACCACTCAACCCATTAACACCTAGGTCACGTTTAATTGGCTTCCAGTCCCATCAAGTTATAATTTATTTTGAAAATTTTTACATGATAATCTAAACCTGCATCCGCAGAATCAAAATCCTTTGTCAGATAGGGATATTTACTTTCATTGTTGAACACGTCAATAAGAAATGTCGGCCTGTTCTCCTGATTGTCTACGATTAGATATTGCAACCCTTGGCTTTTTCCATATGCTAAAAACTCCTCCAGAGTGAGATATTCTGACGTAAACAGGGTTACCACCCTATCTTGGATTTCTGCTTTTTTACCTGCAAAATCCTGATGTTCATTAAAGCCCACTGTGCGCAAGTAAATGGATTCTGGATGATAATCGTTGATCACCGCAGTCCTCTTTATTACCTCCTCCGCTATTCTCACCGAATCTCTTTCATGCTGATTGTCGGTTTTCCAATAAAGGAATATTGCCGATGCTGTGATGGCAAAGAGTATCACAACAAAAAAAATTGACTTCTTATGACCAAATCTCTCTATAATCTTACTTATGGTAAGCACTGCGGCAATATTGAAAACTATGGAAATCATCAAAAAATATCTGGTTTCTTCAATACTCCTAGAGGAGGCATATAGTGCTGGTAGAAGAAAAGCTGCACTAGCAAGAATTATCAGGTGTTTTTCGTAATTACCGTTTCTGAACAAGAGGTAAATGCCTGGAATAACAAATAGAAAATATGTGGGGAAAGAAGACCACGCGCCAAGCCTAACAAAAATCTCTAAACCCTTAACAATGGAGAACTTGTTGGTGGTGCTGTCTGGTACTATGTCTTCAGTTGCTACCTCTGTGCCGGCGATCACATGACTGATTAGTCCATCATTACCTGTTGTTTGCACCCTGATGTAAGCGAGAGGAGTCAAAACTAGGATAAAAATTGTAAATGCAATCGCATACTTGACAAGAACTTTATCCCTTCGAAACCTAACAAGAAACATTATGGTGAGGGGAATAAATAACAACAATCCTTCGTACCTTGTTAATGAAAACAATCCTAATGTTGCAAATGATGCATAAACCAACCATTTCTTTTTGTTCAGGAATAATGCTAGTGTTATAGTCCCTAGAAAAACAAATAGTGGGTCGGTTAAACCGGACAAAGAGTTTTGGATAACCCTTGGATCTAGTATGAACAGTGTCACGCCTATCAGGGCGTATTGATATTCAACGAATTTTTTTAATAAAAAGTAAAGAGGTATTATGGTAATGAGTGAAATCGCAACTGTTAGCATACGTTGCAAGTCCATATAGTCTGTCCAAGCGGTAAATTTGATAATTGAAAAAACCCCCGATACAATTATCGGCCAAAAATTGTTAGGGAATGAATATGATGGAGGGATATAACCTAACGTGCTCACGTCGGTTGCGAACCAAAAATAGAGAAGCGCATCCAATGTGAGCGGTATGTTGTAGGGAAAATAATACAGGCGTATTGTGAGACCAGCTATGCCTATCAATGTTAATAGGACAACGGGGCTGCGCAGTCTGCTAGTTAGCTTAACAAATCCGACTACCTCATTACCGTTTTTTTCGTAAGACAACCTGAATGCTCCCTATCAAATGTTTGTAACAAGCTGGGTAAAATGTTGTCTATGTCAGAACATTGTCTATGCTGTTATCTAGGATATGATTGCTTGTCATATGTTGGCGTTTAATTCGCTTTGCAATCATTTAGTGATCACGGTTCTCTCTTACCACACTTACCAGTGAATATAGCAGGATTGCAGTGATAAGCAAAACAACTCCTATCACAGTAGTGCCAATTCCTATCAGTGCAACATTTGTAATTACCTGACGTTGCTCAGCCCAAGTTTGAATGGTCCATAGGATGAATGATAATCCTATTGATAAGAAAATTAATGATGAAATTCCGTAAAATTTCAGCGGATGTTCTATAGATGTGTATTTTATCGTGCTTAACAACACCGAAGCTCCATGCGATACTGGGTTATGAGTGGATGTATCTCCCTCATACAGAACAACGATCGGAACTTCTGCTATTTTAAACCCGATTTTACTTGCTTTTATTAGTATTTCAGTTGAAACTCCCATGCCATAATCGGAAGGTGTTATCTCGTTGAGTGCTTTCCTACTGTATGCTCTAAAACCACTCTGTGAATCCGTTAGCTTTTCATTAATTGATGCATTAGTTAATTTGGTTATTACTTTGATCCCAAATTTTCTATATTCGGGGATATCCGTTTTTTCTTTTAGAAATCGTGATCCTATGACAATATCTGCTTCGTTTTTTATAATTGGCTCTGCTACGGTTGGTATGTCTTGCACTCTGTGTTGACCGTCTGCATCAAACGTTATCAAAATATCTGAATTCATTTCTTTTGCTTTCAAAAAAATACTCCTAATACTCGCTCCATATCCAAGATTCTTTTGGTGATTAATTACGGTGGCTCCAAGTTTTTCTGCAATCTGTGCAGTCATGTCAGTGGATCCATCATCGCAAACAATTATTTTATTGCTAATTTCTTTTAACCTCAAAATTATTGACGCGATGTTTTTTTCCTCATTGTATGCTGGAAGTCCTATTGTTATGTCCAAATACACTACCTGACTGGACATTCACAATATAACTTCAACGTATAAAAAATCTGATTTTTCGAGCAATCATACATGAGTTAATTCCATTACTTGGTTCACTGTTCACTGGGACACATTCCTATTGATGATAAAATAAGAGTGTCACATCTGTCGTTTTACAAATATGGTGCATTATAGTTAAAACTCAAAGTAAATGAATTCATTTGGAGTGCCACCATAAAATAATACGATCAAAAGTCCACAAATCGTCGAAAACAAAAACCAGTGCATTGTTTTTAAATTAGACACCCACTCCACCATATTTTGCTTCCTGTATGACAAATAGTGTAGCACAATAAACAAACCAATCAGCATTACCGGTATCTCAAACGATTTGATCGTTTCTATAAATGAAGACGTCGATACCTCTATGAACACGTATTTCTGCATTGCATAAATCATGCCATCGACATCTCTTACCCTAAATGGTATCCATGCAAAGAAAACAAGATATTGAGTTCCTATGATTGCAAGAAATTTTAAAATTCTGTGTTCTGATAAATCCAGTCTGCTTAAAATCGGAAATTGATTCACTATTGCGCGATGTATTGCTAGATAAACCCCATGTAAAACTCCCCAAACTACGAAATTCCATGACGCACCATGCCATAATCCTCCCAAAAACATAACTATGAACAAATTCAGATATGTCCTTGAATTGGACTTGCGGTTACCGCCAAGCGGGATATACAGGTAGTCTCTTAACCATGTAGATAGAGAGATGTGCCACCTTCTCCAAAAATCTGACGGTGATATGGAAAAATATGGCTTGTTAAAGTTGATTGGAATTTTAAATCCCATTACCAATGCTGCACCGATTGCTATATCCGAATATCCGGAAAAATCACAATATATCTGAATTCCAAAAGCTATCGTGGTTAGAATAATCGTTAACGAGTCATAGCCTATTGGATTAGAAAAAACATCATTCACTAACGGTGCTATGTTGTCTGCAAAAAACATCTTCTTTACAAAGCCAAATATCATCAACGTGATGCCGAATTTTAAATTCCTTCTCTCAATTACAATCCGGCGAAGCTTTCCTCCTACGTGGGCGTTTTCTATCTTTTCCCTGAGTTGAGGTAAGAATTCTTTAGCTCTAAGTATGGGCCCTGCAACAAGCTGTGGAAAGATTGCTACAAAAATGGCATATTCCGTAAATGTCTTTGCTGGTTCCAGATGTCCTCTATAGATCCCTACTGTGTATGTGATGGAGTGGAATGTATAAAATGAAATTGCAATGGGCAGTGCCAAATTAAGGAGAGGAATGTTTTCACCCAAATCAAAATACTGTCCTAGGAAATTAAACTGCATTATCGCAAAATCTGCATATTTGAAGAATCCGAGGAGGCCCAAATTTCCTGCCAGACTGATTATCAAATACAGCTTTTTCCTCTCTATGTTGGAAGCTTTGTAAATGAAATGACCAAAATAAAAATCCCAAATTGTAGTAAAAATTAGAAGTGTTATCAAATAATTACTTGAGTAATAAAAGAAAAAATAACTTGCTAGTAATAAGAAAAGATGTTGAAATTTTCTATTTTTAATAATTACGAATACAGTTAATACGACAATAAAGAAAATCACAAAGTCTAAAGTATTGAACAGCATTAGTTGCCCAACTCGTTTTTGAGTATGTCTGCAATATCATCACTGTAAATCGCAGCCTTTTTGTTTACGGCAATGTGGTGTGGATCCCTCCAAATGTCGAGTCTTTCATACCTGTCGTGTAGAAAATAGACACTGACATCGTTTTGTTCAGCTATATCAGTCATAATGGATTCAAAAACAGCTAAATTTGATTCGCCGACAGCATCTAGGAATGTTTTATGATGGGGTGATGTAAATAATATCACTTTTGTCCCTTTATGCTGCAATTCAGTAATTATTTTCTGTAATGCGATGCGCTCTTTGTTATCATGCGATGAATCTACGCCTCTAAAAGTAAAAGCATGTGTCGCGTCAAAGGTTCTTTCATCTGTTACGGGAGTTGTTTTGAAATTTATGAAGGGATTGTGAGTGTATTCTGGACCTCTTATGAGATATTTTGCAGATAAAATTGTTCTCTCTTTTGGCGATGTGGGAAATTTTCCAGCTAAGTCATTTTGCGTTATTATGGAGAAGGCTTTAACAATCTCCTCTTTTGGATCTAACAGTTCAAGTTCATCTTTCGATGCGTCGTTTATCATTCCTGCACGCGCAACGGGTTTTTCAAAATCAGTTATACTGACACAGTAAATCACTATTTCTGGATTCAATGTAATTAATCGTTCCAAACTTTTTAGCCTGTGGGATGGGGTATCGCTCATGTCTGCTAAATTATAAACTTCATAGTGAAGATCGTTTTCTTCCAATTTTTCTGATACGTGTGTGGAATTAATTGGATAGGCATAACTTGCCCCGAGAATGAATATGTATGGGCTTTCCGGAATGTGTCTTGGGTTTACGATTCCTCGCCAAGTTGGATCATACGTATACAGATACAAGTCCATTATGGTGTATAGTGTGGAAACGACAATAATCATGGAGAAAAATAACGAAATTATGATCTTTCTACGCATATTCAATTCTGGATAATTACTATGTTAATAATCTGTTAGTCTTTTAATTGCCACAATTTAATTTAACACAAAATTTGTATTGCACTTTATACTGAAAGCCGGTTCTCTATTGTAATATGCATTTGACTACTTTATCCTGAGCAGATCTTGACAACTGTGGATACAATGGTAATGATATTATCTCGCGATAAGTTTTTTCCGATAAGATCAATTCGTCATAAATCTTGGCTTTTTGTTTAATCACTGAAAACCTATGTAGTGGTTTGTAATGCACCGAAGTTTGCACGCCGTTTTTTAATAGTTTTTTAAATAATTTATCACGATCTAACCTTCGCCGTTTCTCTATCTTTAGAATATACAGGTGACATGAGTCGTTTTCTGAAATTATGGGAGTCTTGATCCAATCATGATCCTTGAACATGTTATTATAATATCTGCAAATTTGTCTTCTCCGTTCATTCAAATTCTTAAGCCTTTTTAGTTGGCTTAGACCCAACGAAGATCGTATTTCATCAAGTCTGTAGTTGTATCCGGCATCAACCACATCATATTCCCATGGTTTTCCCTTTGTGTATCTCTGTGTTAGAGATTTCATAATACCGTGATTTCTTGCAGTTTGCACATATTTTGCAATTCTACTAGAGTTAGTAACTATCATTCCTCCTTCTATTGTGGTGATATTTTTTGTGGGATAGAAGCTAAAGCAACCCACATCTCCGATTGCGCCTACATGTCTTCCGTTGAACTTTGTACCTAGAGCATGCGCACAATCTTCTATCACAAACAGATCATTTTTCTTGGCAATTCGTTTTATTTCGCCCATAGCACAGGCCTTTCCCGCAAAATGTACTGGAAGTATTGCCTTTGTTCTTGCAGTTAAGCTGTTCTCTATTGATTTAGGAGATATGTTAAGATCATCGCTAATGTCTGCAAGCACCGGAGTTGCACCCGCTAGTATCACTGAACTAGCTGTGGCGACAAATGTCATGTCTGGCATAATGACCTCATCGCCTTTTCCTATTCCTAGTGCCTTGAGCGATAAATGCAGGGCAGATGTGGCGTTGGATACTCCAATCGCATACTTAGTTCCTACTAACGCAGAAAATTCCTTTTCAAATTTTCTTAAAACTGGACCGTCGGTAAGAAGCTGCCTCTTTAAGGTGTTAAGTACCGTCTTACGGTCTTGATCAGTGATCTCTGGTGCAAAAAAAGGCACTGTTATTGAATTGTTATTAAAAGCATCTTTTATTCTCAATCAGCGGAATTTCATGATTCTATAATTTATCTATTGAGTATTTCGTTATAGATTTCCAGCGTTTTCTCTGCCATGCTCTTTGAATTACATGTGTTCTTGACAAGATTAAATCCTGATTTGCCATAGTTCGATCTGGTTTCCTCGTCGTTTAGTAGTTTTACAATGGCATTGGATAATTCTTCTTGGTTATCAGGTTCTACCAATATTGAATTTTCTTCATGAGTGATCGTGTGTGGTATTCCATGCGCCGTAGTGCTCACAACTGGTTTTTTGAACGCAAATCCTTCTAACGGTGTAAGTGGAGAAAGCTCCCACCTAGATGGTAACACCAGAAATTCGCATGTTTGATATGCGGATATCACATCGGAACGCGGAGGTTTTCTAATGACAAGTACGATATCATTGATTTTTAATTCTTCAATCATTTCAAACATTTTTCTCTCAAAACCAAAGTCAACTCCCATTATTACCAGCTTAACGTGCTCCTTTCTAATCTCATTTGCAATCAATTGCCACGCTCTTAGTAACGTATCGACTCCTTTTACAGCGCTGAATCTCCCAACAAACAGGACAAACCTTCCATCAACTCCATATTTTTTTCTAAAATCTGCCACATTGGAATACAACTCATCCAAGCTTATGCCATTTCTTACAATGGATATCTTGGACTCTTTGCAAAAATTCATAAATATTTTTTTTTCGTATTCGTTTGCCACGGAAACTCTTGTTGCCTGATTTATCACAAATTTTATGATCGGGTTTTGTAATTTGTATGATATTTTTTTAATTATACTCCCTTGAAGATCGGGATGTGTTGTTATTCCTCCCTGATCTGATATCACCAGGGGAATGTGAAGTTTTTTTGAAATCAGTGTGGCTATGAACGATTGAAAGCTTCTGATGCCTATGGTGTGGATTATGTCGGGCTTGTCTTTCTTTAACTGCGCGTACATTCCGGGGTTGACATAAAAGAGATGAAACGAAAGCCAGACGTGAGTCCTATTTATCTTGAATCCCTGGACAGTTTCTACTCGCGGCAAATTCATGTTGAAAGTTTTTGCATTGTTGGCGAAATCTAGATCTGTAGTGTATATTGTGACGTCATGCCCAATCTTTGCAAGTTCTCGCGCAATATCTACGCCTAAAAACAAAATACCCCCAAACTGAGTAGCTGGAAGAGAGGCAGGACACACTAAGGCAATTTTCATAATATTTTTTGTCCTTTACTTTCTGTTCTGTCAAGAACCCAAGTGTCATGATTCCTGGGACTATTTACTTGCATATAGCATTCCCAAATTGTCTGTGGTTGGATTATCAACTATCTGAAAATTCAATGATGATAGTCGGTTTTTTAACTGTTCCAGTAAACTGTGATCGCTTTTCAATGCGTGGTATTCTAGACAAATCTTTTTAATTTTCTCAAAATACCTGTCTGGGGTTGCTTGGAATATGTCGTATTCGGACCCCTCGCAATCTAATTTCAGAAAATGAACTTGCTTGATGTTGTTTGTATCTACAATCTCACTTAAAGTAGTGGCATCTGATTCTATGTGTGTTTTTCCAATTCTGTGGACGCCGTGTGCGGCCTGATCCGTTTCATCAAGATAGATTCGTATTGGCTTATTTTGATTGGATACTGCAATGTTGTGACATGTTACATTGGTAAGCCTGTTGTTGTGCATGTTTTCCACAAGCAAATCAAAATTGCCTTTTACCGGCTCAAAGCATAAAATACGCCCGGTTCTACAAAATTGCGCCGCATAAAGTGCAAAATAACCCGCATGCGCACCTATGTCTATTATGGTGTCGTTATCGTTGATCTCGAATCCCGGCTTGTAGTATTCATGTAATAGCCAAACATTTGTGAATGCCATCAAATCCGTTGACTTTGCTCTTATCTTAATTCTGAACCCATTTCTGGTCTCTAAAACAACGTCATCTCTTAAAAAACGAAAGTACATTGCTACATAAAGATGCCAGTTTTTGAGCAGCTTTATCGCATTCCGCAAAACTCCGATCTTGACTGTTAGACTTGCACTCAACTATGCGTTTTATTTCAAGTTTAATTAAATAGATAGCGTAGCATGAATTTTTAACTACCTGTTAGATTGTTTACATTTATGAAAATTATGATTACTGGTGGGGGTGGATTTATTGGAAGCCATCTTTCTGATACACTAGTTGAGGCAAATCACAAAGTAATAGTCCTGACAAGGCCAAAATCTAAACTAGACAACATATCGCACCTTCTTAGCAAACTGACGATTGAAAAAGTGGATATCACAAAATTTGATGAACTTGGCAAAAGTATCGAAAAACACAAGCCCGATGCCATAATTCATCTCGCGGGCCAAACATCACATTCCATATCATTTGAAGATCCAATCTATGACATTGAAGCAAACACAAAATCAACTCTCTTCATTCTGGAAAAAATCAGAGTATCGGGATTAAAATGTAGATTTATCCTCGGTAGCACGTTCATAGTTATTGGAAAACCAAAAAAGCTTCCCGTCAATGAAGAAACCCCTTGTCATCCTACCACAATTTATGGTGCAAACAGATTGGCAAGCGAACATTACTGCCAGATATATCATAACGTGTATGGTCTGGATACGGTGGTCTTTCGCATCACCAATTCATTTGGACCCAGAGAAAAACATACTCCTAGCAAAAACGCCATAAATTATTTAATTTACAAAGCATACAAAGGCGAAGAGGTAACACTTTTCAACAAAGGAAGGATGTACAGAGATCTGATATATGTGTCCGATGTGATATCTGCCATAACTCTAATCCTAAAAAAAGGAAAGCCAGGAAATATTTACTGGATTTCATCTGGCGTCAAACTATGGTTTTATCAGCTAGGGCGGATGCTTGGCAACATAACTGATGCGGATATAAAATACGTTAATTCTCCCGCATATACAAAAAAAGTTGACGTAGGAAACTTTGTTGTCGATAATTCCAAACTAAGAGCCCTTGGATGGAAACCAAAGACCACCGTTCAACAAGGAGTTCGGAATACGATACAATATTTTAGCGACTCAAAACTTTAGGTTGTGTTTTGATAAAAACCGTTCAAACGAAGTAAAAGAAAAGTTTTCTAAAAGTTCATTCATTCGTAAAAATGTCTTTTCGATGTTGTGATACGTTATGAAACTCTCTTTTAGTGGCATCCTGATTCGCTTCATGTATTCCGGAGTTAGCTCCCAAGAATGAATGTAAAATGTTGCCGGAATTTCTTGTTTTTCGTATTCCCGAATAGCTTTCTTTATTGTTGATGTGGGTAAAAATCTCAAATAGAATCCGCCTGCAACGGGAATTTTCTTACCCATAAATCTGCCCACTGCTAATGGAAATTCTAACAGCTTGCCATTTGCGTCATCCTTCTCAAGAGAGTCTGATGAAATTCTGTATGGTCTAATATCTGCATTAGGTAAACCGTATAAGCTAGTCTTTAGTGGAACCACACTACTGTCATACACATAACTGTGCTCAACTAAACTATCAATTACCCAAGCACTGTTATGATTCAATGAAAAAGTAGGGGCACGAAATCCTTTTGAACGTCCGCCCGTGATCTCTGCAAACCTGTTCAACTCCTTCGCAAATTCTTCCTTTGACTTTGATACATCAAGCCTGTCGTGATACATCGTATGAAATGCAACTTCGTGACCATTTTCAATTATTTTGTCTAATAGAGATGGATCATGCTCTAATAGCTCACCAACTACAAAAAAAGTCGCGTATGTATCATTCACTCTTAACAAATCAAGAATTTTTTCTATTCCTCTAAATATAGTGGGCTCTCTTTTCCCATCACCCAAATAATTCTGTATTAGCTGGGGATGAAACCAATCTTCAAAATCTATGCCAAGTATGTTATGCATTCTATCCACATCTATTCAAAAACTAACCTTCAATTTTTTTTACAACGCGCGCTGGGTTGCCCATTGCAACACAATGATCGGGAATGTCCTCGAAAACCACACTGCCTGCTCCTACCATGGAATTTTCGCCTATCGTTACACCTGCAGTTATGATGCAGCCGGGAAAAAGTACCGCGCCCGACTTGATATTCACCGATTTGACCTTTCTGGGATATGCTTTTTTCAAAAACGTATTTGCAGTGGGGTTTACGTGAGCAAAAACCAAACAATTGCTTCCAATTGTAACATTATCGTGAATTGATATGAGGTCTGGATATAGCAAGTCTATCAATACGTATGGAGAAAAATGACAGTTTTTACCAATCTTAACACCCCTCGCACGTTGTAGTTTGACGACTACGTTGGATAGTGGACAGGAATATGCTATGGAATGTAAAACCCACGATTTCAAGAATTTACATCTGAGCCGCAGCTTTCCAATACTTCCTTTATAACCATAATGCTCTAGAAGTTCTCTTTCGTTTTCTGAAAAACTACCCTCAGAGTTATCATTCATGCCTTATTGCGAAACACCATTGGATTGTCTAAAACCTTTCTGCGAAAAGATATTCCATTTAGTCGTAATAATTAATTAATACAATACATATTGTGAATCTACAATACGGCATTTATGACCATGGAAAAAAAATTATCATATTACATGAATAAGGCTAATGAATTAACAGGTAAATTGTTTGATAAAAAAATCAAAATAGCAATTTTAAGCAGTTTTACCATAAATGGCCTTGAAGAAACTTTGCGTGTAAAATGCGCTGAAAAAAATATTGAATGCGTGACATACGTTGGTAATTACAATCAATACAACCAAGAAATTTTAAACCAAAACAGCAAACTTTACAAGTTTTCTCCCGACGTATGTTTTTTGCTAGTAGATACAAGGGATATTATGGGAGATCTATTTCATTTCCCGTACTCGTTTTCAGATGCCGATAAGAGAAATCTTATTGATTCAAAAGCAGATGAAATAAAAAAACTGGCCGCTACTATTACTTCCTCAAAATCTAAACTAGTGATCGCAAACTTTCACATTCCATATTACTCGCCCTACGGAATATCTGAAGCAAAGTCTGTATACGGTCTACATAAAATGCTCAGAGATTTGAATGACAAAATAAACGACTCTTTCGTAGACTCTTCATCTGTTTTTGTTTATGATTTTGACAGATTTGTATCAAAGTATGGCGAGGAGCAAATCTTCGACTACCGCCAGTTTCTTGTTGGTGACATAAAGATCTCGTTTGATTACATACCACATCTTGCAAATGATCTAATGAGCTACATAATAGCATTCACTGGCTTATCAAAAAAATGCATTGTCGTAGATCTTGATAATACCCTATGGGGAGGCGTGGTCGGTGAAGATGGATTCAATGGCATCAAACTTGGCCCCGAACCTCCAGGCAAAGCATTCGTTGAACTTCAAAAGGTTCTGCTGTCGTTATATCAACGCGGAATTATACTTGCTATAAATAGTAAAAATAACTATGACGACGCAATTAAGGTCATAAAAGAACATCCATACATGATCTTGAGAGAAGAGCACTTTGGTTCGATCAGGATCAACTGGAATGATAAGGTGACAAACATGAATGAAATTGCTAACGATCTTAACATAGGGCTGGACAGCATTGTGTTCATTGACGATGATCCCGTTAACCGAGAATACATGCGACTTTCCATTCCAGAAATTCTCACGGTGGATCTACAAGGAGACCCCTCATTTTACGCAAAAATTATCAAAGATCTAAA
>Ga0169931_10001712_pt1 | contig 36129 bp, 29 predicted proteins | sample Kivu_15m_20L_FD_129675 | JGI IMG/M metagenome (GOLD analysis project Ga0169931, IMG submission 129675) | Freshwater microbial communities from Lake Kivu, Western Province, Rwanda to study Microbial Dark Matter (Phase II) - Kivu_15m_20L... | ecosystem: Environmental > Aquatic > Freshwater > Lake...
CCACGCGGTACGAGAAGACCGCCCGGAACTACCTCAGCATGGCACAGTTCGCGGGCATGACCGTCTGGTTGCGATAGGATAATCAACCCCAGTTGATCACGAACTTCGATCAACACGCCCTATACGGTGTCTGCATGTTCGTCCTCTGGCGGGGGCGTTCAACGAAGCCGTGACCTGTCTGGGGTCACGGCTTCTTCTTTGGGTTCCTTATGGTAGGGTTCGTGGCGATGATTTCGTTCGCCCCATTCGTCGTGTCTTTCCCTTATCCTTTGGAATAGCGTTTGGGGTAGCCCGACGCTTGTGGACGGCCACGGAGCCACCGGCCCGCCTTCGGGCGAGGATTTTCAAAGTGTCGAGCCACATGAGTTGGAAGAGGGAGAAGTGCTTGCTCTCATCCGCCGTGCAGGGCGACCCGTGGGCGGAAGAGCGGTTCCGTCCGGACGACGAGTACCCCGGCCGCCGCGCGCTGTAGCGCGCGGCACGAAGCGAACGGAGGCGCGTGTGGCGTACGACGAAGACCTCGCGGCCCGCATCCGCGAACACTTGGCGCACGCGGGCGTCGAAGAGAAGCGCATGTTCGGCGGCGTCGGGTTCCTGCTGAACGGGAACATGCTGGTCGGGGTGTGGAAGGACGCGCTCGTCGCGCGGCTCGGCGCGGTAGCGGGCGAAGCGGCACTCGCGGACCCGAGCGCGCGCCCGTTCGACCCGGCCGGCAAGCCGATGAAGGGCTGGGTGCTGATCGATCCCGACGGGCTGGAGGGCGCGGGCCTCGGCGACTGGATCGACCGCGCGCTGGCGTTCGTGGAAGGGCTACCTCCGAAGTGAGGGCGCAATTCAAACCGATTCGGATTCGCCGGTGAGCAGTTCCTTCAGAGCGTTCGGGTACAGGTTCCACGTCGTCTCGTAGGTCGCGCCGAGCGGAACCGAGACGTGCAACTCCGGGAGCAGAAACACGGGCATGTCCGGGAGCGGTTGCCCGACCGCGACCGGTTCCACGTACGCCACCTTCACCGGGCCGGCGTCGTAGGACGCGAGCGTGAGCGGCAGGTCGGTGGGCAGGTCCGCGACCGGTTCTTGTTCGTCGCCGTCGGACGAAAACTCGTCCCAGATGAGTTCGTGCAACCGGTTCGGGTCGTGTTTGCCGGGCGGGAACAGATCCACCACGAGCAGGTGAACGCCTTGCGCGATCAGGTCCGCGGATTTCGTGACGAACGACCGGCACTCGCCCGCGGTGGCCTTGTTCCCGGGCGACACCAGTTCGATGACCGCGACCACGTCGCCGTGGCGGTGCCGCACCGTGATCCGGCTGGCGCGCCCGGAGTAAATCGCGTTCTCCTTGCGCGCGACCACCCGCGACCGCGGCGGGACGGCAACGGCCGTCGCGGCACCGGCCGCGCGGTCGGGCTTGCGCTTCGCCGGCGGGAGCCGCAGGGCGAGTACGTCCGGGATCGGCCCGCGGATCCGCTGTTCGGGAAGCGCGAAATAGTCGTCCGGGAGCGCTCCGCCGTTGAGCGCGTCGCACAGCGCGTCGATCCAGCGGTGGTGGAAGGCGTGAAACAGCCCGGCATCCACTTTCGTCCAATCGTGAACCGGCATCGCGGCGCTCCCTCGTGACACCGCATTTTACCGCGCGGGGGCCGGGCGCAAACAGAAGCGGCCGGCAGAAGCCGGCCGTTCGCTCGCGTCACTTCTTCTTCTTCTTCGGCTTCTCTTCGGGCTTCGGTTTCGCCTTCGCCGGCGCGGGCGGCGGCGCGGTCGCCGATTGCGCGACCACGAACCCGAGCGCCTTCAACGGGCCGATCAGCGCTTCGGCCTCCGCAAGCGCCTCCGCGCCGTCCACGCGGGCCAGCGCGATCACCGCGTACCAGTACCGCTCGCGGTCCCGCGGCGAGAGCGTTTCGGGGTCCGCGCCGGCCTCGCGCCCGAGTTCGGTGTCGTAGCGGAGCAGTTTCAGCAGCGCCGCGACCTCGCGCCACGTGAGGCCGGCGCTCAGTTTCGTGCCGTCGGGGCGCGACACCGTGCGCCCGATGGCGATGTGCAGCAGTCCGCGGAACTTGCCCGCGGCAAGGTTCTGATCGCGCGCGGCTTCGAGCAACTCGCGGACGCCGTCCATCCTGTTGCTCCGCTTGCGCCCCGCGTCGCGTTCCAACTCCGGCGTGAGCACCCGCGCGGCCCCGGGGACGACGACCGGCGGCGCACTCACTACTAGATCGCCCATTTTACCGACCCGCCGCGTTTGTACCCAGAGGCTCTATATCTCCCGCTTCTCTTCGGCGCGAACCGCTCGCGCGCTCACGCCCCGCGGCGCGATTCGCGCCAGAAAGCGCGCCGCGCGCAGACGGTCAGTCCGGTAGCGCGGCTCGCAGTAGTCGCGCCGCTTGCTCCGGGTCCGGCGCGCCGCACACCGCCGCGCTCGCCGCGACGCGCCGCGCGCCCGCGGCGACCACTTGCGCCACGTTTTCCGCCGAGATGCCGCCGAGCGCGAACGCCGGCAGCGCCGTTTCGGCACTCGCGGCGCGCACGAAGTCCAAGCCCGGGAACGCGTCGAACGCCTTGGTTTTCGAGGGAAACGTGGGGCCGATGCCGATGTAGTCCGCGCCGTCGAGCACCGCGGCGCGCACCTGTTCGAGCGTGTGCGTGCTGGCGCCGACGAGCGCGTACGGGCCGACGACGCGGCGCGCGTCCTTCACACTCGCGTCGTCTTGGCCCACGTGTACGCCGTCCGCGTCGCACAGCCGCGCCACGTCCGGCCGGTCGTTCACGATGAAGAGCGCGCCGGCGGTGCGGGTCCACGCGCGCACGCGGCGCGCGAGGGCGATTAACTCGCGGTCGGGCAGGTCCTTTTCGCGCAGTTGAAACACGGTCGCGCCGCCGCGCGCGGCTTCGGCGATGGTCCAATCGAGCGTGCCCGAACACTGCCCGCGGGTGAGTAACACATAGAGGCGCGCGTGCGCGAGCCGCTCGCGCGCGCTCGCGCCAGTGAGGACGGCGCGTTCGAGCGTGTACGCGCGGTAGCGGAGCGCTTCGAGTTCGCGCCCCAACTCCGGGTCGAACACTTTCCCGAACTCTTCGAGGCTGCGCAGCGCTTCTTGCAGGCGCTTCGCGTTCACCGTCGCCACGTGTAACGGCGACGCGCGCTCGTACTCGCCGCCGGCGGTCGCGGCGGTGCCCACGTCGTTCTGCGTGTCGCGCGAAGTCAGCAACACGCGCGCCGGCACCCGCTGCGAAGCCACCGCGAGGCCGTGCCGCAGGGCTTTCACCTGCTCGGTCAGGAACCGGTCGTCGCACGCGAACCGGCAGTAATCTTCGAGCACGCGGGCGGCTTCGCGCGCGCGGTTGAAGTTCGCGTCGAGCGCGCGCCCGGCGTCGGTATGGGCCGTCACGTCCGGCAACTCGAACGTCGCGCCGTCGGGTTCGGCGACCGGCGCGTCCGCGCGCGCCCCAATCAGGATGCGCTCGAGCGACGCGCGATCGAGGCCGATCGCGGCGCAGGCGGCGCGGAACCGGGCGTCGGCGTCGAGCACCGCGAGCAGCAGCGCGTCGGTGAGGAACTCCGGGTCGTGCCGGTGCGCGAGGGACCACTCGCGCGCGGCGTCGAAGAGCGCGGAAACCGGTGGCGCGGGCCATTCGGTGAGCGCTTCGAGCCGCGCGCGCGCCTCCGGGACGCTCGCCCCGGCGCGCTCGAGGAGCACCGCGGGGCGGCCCTCGTCTTCTTCCAAGAGCGCGAGAACGTAGTGCGCGAGCGCCGGTGGGGTGCCGCGGGCGCGGGCCGCGGCGACCGCGCGCTCCACGCCCGGTGTGGTCTGGTGCATGTCGGTTGTCCTTCCCAATTTCGCCATTGTACCGGAACGGGTCGCGCGACCGGAACGACCGGCACACCCGCCGCGCGAAAGCCGGCACTTCGCGCAATCTCGAAGTTCAGACGGGTTGCGCAGAAGACGATGAAGAGGGGGCGGAAGGAGTCCGCGTGGTTTGCGGTCGCGGTCAGGGGACGGCCCTATGCACTTGCCTGTACGAACGCGCGTGTACGCACTGCGCCTGATCATCGGGCTGGTGCCGGTGGTCGCGCTGGCCGCGGTCGGTGCGCGCGACGGCGCGCCGGTGCTGCCGACGGTTCCCGCGCCGGTGCCGCGGCCGTTCCTCGCGAAGGGGCAGATGCCCCTGCCCGCGCCGGCGCCCGTGCCGAACGGCACCGCCAACGGCGAGACCGGCGGGCCGGAACTGACGCTCGGCGAGTGCATCGGCGTGGCGCTCGAGCGCCAACCGGCGCTGAAAGCGGTGCAGCAGAGCGCCGCGGCCATCGAAGCCGGCGAGCGCGCGCTCCGCAAGTTCGGCACGGTGAGCACCCTGTTCAGCCCGGACTTGGAGGTCCGCAAGCAGCAGGCCAAGCGCGGCCTGATGGCGACCTCGGCCGAGTACCAGAAGCTGCACAACGAAGTGGTGCAAGACGTAACCCGGCTGTTCTACACCGCGGTGTACGCCAAGCAGCAGCAGCAGCTCGCCGAGAACGTGGTCGTGCAACTCGAGTTCCTGATCGACGTGGCCGACGCGCTGCTGAAATCCAAGACCGACGTGAAAGACCTCGAGGGGTTCAATACGCTCAAGTTGCGCATGATGCAGAACGGGTTGCTCGAAGCGAAGAAGCTGCAAGCCGCCGCGCTCGTGGGCGAGAAGAAGGCGCTCGCGGGGCTGCGCGAGGTGATGGGCGTGGACGAGCGCACGTTCCCGTTCCGGGTGAAGGACGCCGCGCTGCCGGTGATGAAGCAGAACGTGCCGCTGGCGAAGGAGCGCGTGGTGGAACTGGCGCTGGAGCGCCGGCCCGAACTGGTGCTCGCGGCGGCCGGCGTGGACGCGTTCCGCCTCGAAGTGTACGCGCAGGGCCGCGTGCCGTTCAAGCGGGTCGTCCCGACGCTCGCGAGCGGGGCCGACATTCACGCGAAGGAGATTCCCGCGCCGAGCCGCGGCACCGAGTACCGCCCCGGCGCGATCATCCCCGAAATGCCCACGCAACTGGTGGGCAGCAAGTACGACCGCGTGTGCCGCGCGATGGCGTTCGCGCAGCGGGCCGAAGCGGTGTACGAGAAGGCCCGCAACTTGGTGGTCGCGGAGGCCGAGGGCACGTTCTACGACTTCGACTTGGCGGCCAAGAAGCTCGCCCTCGCGAAGCAGCAGTTCGACCTGAGCAAAGACATTCAAGAGCTCGCACGGGCCGCGCAGGCCACCACGAAGCAGAAGGACCAACTGCTTCAGGCCGAAGTGATCGCGGCGAAGGCGCAGTCCGACTACCTGACCGCGGTTCACGAGTACCTGCTCGCGCTCGCCGCGCTGGAGCGCGTGACGGCCGGGGGCATCCGCCCGGAGTTCCCGGGGCGCTGAGAGCAGTTGTCAGTGGTCAGTGGGCAGTTGTCAGACAGACCACCCGATGGCGACGAACGCTCGACGACTCGAAACGCGGACTCTGGCGCGTTCTGTACTGACCACTGACGACTGATCGCTGACAACTATCCAAAGGGGTGCCTCGTGCGTCGCGCGCTCGCCGTCCTCATTGCCGCGGTCGTTCCGATCGCGGTCGCACTCGTTCCGCCGCCGCGCTCCGACGCCGCGGAACCCGCGCCCGCGGGTCCGGTGCTCAAGATCGGGATGCCCGAGAACCTCTTCAGCGGGATGCCGGCGGCCGTGGTGCAGACCGCGTCCAAGCCGTTCCAAGTGATGTTCGAGAAGCAGACCGGCTTGAAGGGCGAAGTGGTGGTCGTGTCGGACTACGCGGAACTCACCAAGCAGATGGTCGCGGGCAAGCTCGACGTCGCGGTGTACAACGGGTTCGAGTACGCGTGGGTGCGCCAGTCGCCGGAACTGGTGCCGCTGGTCGTGACCGTGCCGCACACCGCGGCGCAGGCGTGCGTCGTGGTGCACACCGAGTGCAAGGCGCAGACCGTGGCCGACCTGAAGGGCGCGTGCCTCGCGGTGCCCAACGGCACGAAGTCGTTCTGCGCGATGTACCTCGAACGGTGCCGCGAGAGCCTGCCCGCGGGCACGCTCGGCACCGCGAAGGTGGAAACCGGCAACAGCATCGAAGACGCGCTCGACGCGGTTTCGGGCAAGAAGTGCGAGGCGGTGCTGGTCGATCTCGCCGCGCTCGCGGGCTACAAGAAGAACAAGCCCGGGGTCGGCACGCAACTGAAAGTGCTCACCGAATCCGAACTGCTGCCCGCGGGCGTGGTGGTGTACCGGAAGGGCGCGTTCGACGCGCCCACTGCGACGAAGGTGAAAGAGGGCCTCATCAAGAGCACCACCACGGCTCAGGGCCAACTGCTCGCGAGCTTCTGGCGGCTGAAGGGCTTCGCGGCGGTCGGCCCGGATTTCCACACCGACCTCGACCGCTCGCTGAAGGCGTACCCGGCCCCCAAGAAGTAACACTTTCCGCAACCGGTACGACTCGCGCGCGCGTCAGCCCCTACCGGTGTAGGGGCTGATCGCGTTTGCGGCGCGAGCAACCGGGCTTCCGTTTTCCCACCGGTCGGGTACACTTCTCCTATTCTAGTGTTCAGTTGTCTAGAAGCGAATAATTCACGCGTCCCGCGTTGTAGAGAGCTGCGCCATGGCCGAGACCATCGAAACCGTTTCCATCGCCGAACAAGTCCGCGACCGGTTCCTCACCTACGCGATGTCGGTGGTCACGGGCCGCGCGTTGCCGGACGTGCGCGACGGCCTCAAACCGGTGCAGCGGCGCATCCTGTTCGCGATGTACAACGACCTGAACCTCACCTTCGACCGCAAGGCGCTGAAGTGCGCGAAGATCGTCGGGGAGGTGATGGGTAACTACCACCCGCACGGCGACAGCGCGCTCTACGAAGCGCTGGTGCGGATGAGCCAGAGTTGGGTGCTGCGCGTCCCGCTCGTGCTCGGGCAGGGCAACTTCGGCTCCGTCGACGGCGACCCGCCCGCGGCGTACCGGTACACCGAAGCGAAGCTCACGCGGCCCTCGGAACTGCTGCTCCGCGAACTGGACAGCGAGACGGTCGAGTTCGCACAGAGCTACGACGGCACCCGTCGCGAACCGACCGTGCTGCCGGCGCAGTTCCCGAACCTGCTGGTGAACGGCACCGCGGGCATCGCGGTCGGCATGGCGACGCAGATCCCGCCGCACAACCTCGCGGAAGTGCTGAAGGCGTGCGTCCTTCTCATCCAAGACCCGGACGCGACGGTCGCCACGCTGTTGGACAAGGTGAAAGGCCCGGACTTCCCGCTCGGCGGGAAGATCGTCACCGACCGCTCCACGCTGCGCAAAATCTACGAAGAGGGCCGCGGCACCATCAAAGTGCAGGGCGAGTGGAAAGAAGAGGAACTGGACAAGGGCCGCAAGCAGATCGTGATTAGCTCCATTCCCTACGGTGTGAACAAAGGGGAACTGGAGAACGTGATCGGCCGCATTATTGAGGAGCGCAAGGTCCCGCACCTCACCGGTCAGTCTAACGAATCGAACGACAAAGACGGGCTGCGCCTCGTGCTGGACGTGAAGCCCGGCACCGACCCGAACCTCGTGATGGCGTATCTGTACAAACACACCGAACTACAGAAAACCTATTCGTACAACATGACGGCGCTGGTGCCCAATTCGGACGGCACGCGGATGGTGCCGAAGGACGGACTGAGCCTCAAAGAACTGCTGCAACACTTCCTCGATTTCCGCTACGAAACCGTGAAGCGCCGGTTCGAGTACGAGCTGCGCGTGCTGCGCCGCCGCATCCACATTCTGGAAGGCTTCGCGATCATCTTCAACGCCTTGGATCAGGCGATCAAGATCATCCGCAACAGCAGCGGCAAACCGGACGCCGCGGAGAAACTGAAGGCCGCGTTCAAGCTCGACGACGAGCAAGTAACGGCGATTCTCGACGCGCAACTCTACAAGATCGCGCAGATGGAGATTCAGAAGATTCTGGACGAGTTGAAGGAGAAGAAAGAGCGCGCCAAGGAGATTGAGACGATCCTCGCGTCCAAGAAAAAGATGTGGGGCGTGATTCAGGGCGAACTCGAAGCGCTCATCGAGAAGTTCCCGGAGCGCCGCAAGACGCGCATGGCGACCGATGAGGACGTTCTCGAATTCGATGAGGAAGCCTACATCGCCCGCGAAAACACGAACGTAGTGCTCACCAAGAACGGGTGGATCAAGCGCGTCGGCCGCTTGGCGTCGGTCGAATCGACGCGCGTGCAAGAAGGCGACGAAGTGGTGGCCGTGGTGCCCGGGAGCACGCTCGATCACGTCGTCTTCTTCGCCGACGACGGCACCGCGTACACGATGCGCATCAACGAAGTGCCCGCGACCTCCGGGTACGGCGAACCCATCACGAAGTTCTTCAAGCTCAACGACGGCGTGCGCGTCGTGACCGCCGCGACGACCGACCCGCGGTTCACCCCGGCGGACGCGCCCGCGAAGCGCGACGTGCCCGGCGGGCCGTACGTTCTGGTGGGCACCAAGAACGGGTACGTGTTGCGCATCCCGCTGGCGGCGTACCGCACCGAGTCCACGAAGTCCGGGCGGCGCTACGCGAAACTCGAAGACGGTGATAAGGTGGTGCTGGTGCGCCTGACCGCGAGCGAGGAGGGCGTGATGCTCGCCACCGCGGGCGGGTACGTCACGCACTTCCCGCTGGATCAAGTCACGATTCTCAGCGGGGCCGGGAAGGGCGTGTTCGGCATCAAACTGGAACCGGGCGACGACTGCATCGGCGGCACCCTCGCCGGCGGCCGGTTCGACAAACTGATTGTGGAGACCGAAACGGGCAAGACGCAAGACTTCGGCCCGGGCGCGGTGAAGAGTCGCAACCGCGGCGGGAAGGGCGACAAACCCGGTCAGCGCACGCGCTTCGCCCGCGTGCTCCCGCCGCCGATCGAACTGACCGATTGGGACGCGGTCGAAGGCAAGAAGCCGAAGGACGACGCGAAGGGCGGCGAGTAGCCAATGACTGCACCAACGATTTCGCGCTCGCGCGCGACCGCCATTGCCGAAGCCGATGCGTTGCCGATGTATGGCGTCTCCTTGCACACAATGGAATCGCGAATCAGCCTGCACGAGGACGGCTGGCACATCGATTACGAACTGCGTGACCAAGAAGAGCAGGGCGGCGGGCCGCATTATGTGATCGACGCCAGCACGGGCGCGATCGTGTCCAAGAAGTATTACCAGTAACACACCGCACACACGCACCGGCACAGAGATTCCGATATGAGCGCGCTTTCGATTCCGCAGGCGAAGTACGGCACCGACGACATTAAGGTGCTGAAGGGGCTTGAGGCCGTTCGCAAGCGGCCCGGTATGTACATCGGTGACGCCGACCGGCGCGGGCTGCACCACCTCGCGTGGGAGATCCTCGACAACGCCGTGGACGAATACATCAACGGCTACGCCGATCACATCGTGTTCACGTTGCACAAGTCCGGGCACGCGATCACGGTGTCGGACAACGGCCGCGGCATCCCGGTCGAGATGTCGAAAGAGCACAAGAAAACCGGTGTCGATCTGGTGTTCACCGAGTTGCACGCGGGCGGCAAGTTCGGCGACACCGATAGCGGGTACGTTCACTCCGGCGGGTTGCACGGCGTCGGCGCGTCGGTCGTGAACGCCCTCTCGAAGAAGCTCGTCGTGCACGTGAAGCGCGACGGGTTCGAGTACCGCCAAGAGTACGCGAAGGGCACGCCGCTCGCGAAGATCGAGAAGATCGGGCCGTTCCGCGGGCACGGCACCAGCGTCTACTTCGAGCCGGACGAAACCATCTTTAAGGTGGTGAAGTTCGATCAAGATACCGTGCGCACGCGGTTGGAGGATACGTCGTACGTACACCGCGGGTTGCGCATCACATACAAGAATGAGATCACGGGCGAAACGGTCGAATTCCAGAACCCCGGCGGGCTGCCGGCGTTCCTCACGAAACTCGTCGCCGATGGTGGGAAGCCGTCCGTGACCGAGGCTGCCTTCAACGCGGCGCGCGAAAACGGAGATCGCATCGAAGTCGCGCTTCAGTGGACCGAATCGACTGAGGAATCGTACCGCAGCTACGCGAATGGGATTCGCACGCCGAACGGCGGCACCCACGCGGACGGCCTCAAGACCGCGCTGCGCAAGGCCATCAACAACTACATCGACACGCACGACATCAAGGTGAAGGGGCTGAAGATCACCGCGGAGGACATCCGCGAAGGCGTGGTCGCGGTGCTGTCGGTGTTCGTGCGCGAGCCGATGTTCGAGTCGCAGACGAAGCAGAAGCTCACGAACCCGGAGATGGAAGCGGCGGTCGAGAACTTCGTGCGGCCGGCGCTCGAGGCGTGGCTGAACAACAACAAGACCGCCGCCGAAGCCATCGTGGGGCGCATCGTCATCGCCGCGCGGATGCGCGAAGCGTCGCGCGCCGCGAAAGAAGAGGTGAAGCGCAAGACGCCCGGGTCGCGCCGGCTCAGCCTGCCGGGTAAACTCGCGGACTGCAAATCGACGGACATTCACAAGACCGAACTGTTCATCGTGGAGGGCGATTCGGCCGGCGGCAGCGCGAAGCAGGGGCGCAACAACGACACGCAAGCCGTTCTGCCGCTCCGCGGGAAGATTCTGAACACCGAAGGGCTAACCACCGCGAAGGCGCTCACGAACCAAGAAATCGCGGACCTCGTGACCGCGATCGGCACCGGGGCCGGCGAGAAGTTCGACATCAACGGTCTGCGGTACGGCAAGATCATCCTGCTCATGGACGCGGACGCCGACGGCTGCCACATCGCCACGCTGATGTTGGACTTCCTGTTCCGCCACATGCGGGAACTGGTGAAGCAGGGGCACGTCTACATCGCGCAGCCGCCGCTGTACCGCGTGAACGTCGGGAAAGACACCTACTGGGCGCGCGACGACAAGCACAAAGAGGAGATCATCGCGGGGCTGCGCGCGAACGCGAAAACGGAGGTGACGCGGTTCAAGGGGCTGGGCGAAATGGACGCGAAAGACCTCGCGAGCACGACGCTCGACCGCAAGACGCGCACGCTGCTCCGCGTTCAAATCGACAACCCGACGGAAGCGGACAACGCCTTCGTGGAACTGCTCGGGAAGGAAGCCGAGTACCGCTACAAGTTCATCATGGAGCGCGCCGAACAGGCCGCGACCGACGAGTTGGATGTGTGAGGCGCGCCGGCGAGCCACGGGGTTTATCCCCGTGGTGATTTGAAGCGCGAAGCACCACGGGGATAAACCCCGTGGCTCGCCGTTCGTTGTGCGCGGCGCTACCACACGCGCCGCAAATCGGGTATCGTAGCGCGCGCCCTCGGAGGTTCGCGCATGACCCGGTTCGCCTCTCTCGCGCTGCTGCTCCCTTTAGTCGCACTCGCGCGCACGCCGGCCGACGACGGGCCGAAGGAAAAGCCGGTCACGGCCGAAGACCGCAAGCACTGGTCGTTCGTGCTTCCGAAGCGCCCGCCGGTGCCGAAACTCGACCCGCAGCCCGCGAACCCCATCGACGCCTTCGTTCGCGCGCGCCTTGAGAAGGACGGGCTGCGCCCTTCGCCGCGCGCGGACAAGCTCACCCTGTGCCGGCGGCTCTACCTCGACCTCACCGGGCTGCCGCCGACACCGGCCGAAGTCGAAGCATTCCTCAAAGACGACGCGCCGAACGCATACGAAAAGCTGGTCGATAAGCTGCTCGCGAGTCCGCACTACGGCGAGCGCTGGGCGACGCACTGGCTCGACGTGGTGCGGTTCGCGGAGAGCAACGGCTACGAGATCGACAGCGACCGGCCGCACGCGTGGCGGTACCGCGACTACGTCGTCAGCGCCTTCAACACCAACAAGCCTTACGACCGGTTCGTGCGCGAACAGATCGCGGGCGACGAGCTGTCGGACCTGCGCGCGAACGCGATTCCCGAGTGGCTGATCGCGAGCGGCGTTCACCGGTGCGGCCCGGTTCACCTCGTCAGCGGGAACCTCGACGCGGCCGTGCTGCGCCAAGAGGTGCTCACCGAAATGGTGAACGGTGTCGGCAGCACGTTCCTCGGCCTCACGTTCGCGTGCTGCCGCTGTCACGATCACAAGTTCGATGCCCTCAGCGCGGCCGACTACTACCGGCTGCAAGCGTTCTTCGCCAACGCGACCTACGCCGACGTTGATCTGTCGGACAAACCGCAACGCGACGAGCGCAACAAACAGGTGGAGGCGCTGAACGCGAAGCTGGCACCGATCAAGAAGCAGATCGCGGACCTCGACGCACCGGTGCGGGCCAAAGTGCAGAAAGAGAAACGCGCCGCGCTCGAACCGAAGTTCCGCGACGCGCTCGACACGCCTTCCGACATGCGCACGCCGGAGCAGCGCACGCTCGCGACGCAGGCGAACACGCTCATCAAAGTGAGTTGGGACGAAGTGCTCGCGGCGATGCCGGCCACGGACCTTGAGAAGCGCAAAGGGCTGCGCGAGCAACAGCACACGCTCGAAGCGCAGATGCCCCCACCGAACGCCGCCGCGTGGAGCATCAAGAACACGCTGAAAGCGAAGACGCACGTGCTCGAGCGCGGCGAAGCGAACAAGAAGGGCGCGGAGGTGCAACCGGGGTTCGCGCGCGTGCTGACGCTGCCCGCGACGCCACAGCCGCGCACGCGGAGCGACCTCGCGAACTGGATGACCGGCACCGGGAACCCGCTCGTGCTGCGCGTGTTCGTGAACCGCGTGTGGCAGCACCACTTCGGCCGCGGGATCGTGGCGACGCCGAACGATTTCGGCACCCGCGGCGCGCGGCCCACGCACCCGGAACTGCTGGACTGGCTCGCGCTCGAATTCGCCAAGCAGCAGTGGCTGCCGAAGTCGCTTCACAAGCTGATCGTGACGAGCGAAACCTATCAGCAGGCGACGAACACCGATCACGGGGCGAAGCTCGATCCGTCCAACAAGCTGCTGTGGCGGATGAGCAAGCGGCGACTCGAAGCGGAAGCGGTGCGCGACTCGGTACTCGCCGCCGCCGGCACCCTGAACCGCGCCGTGGGCGGGCCTTCGGTGAAAGTGCCGCTCGAACCGGAGGTGTACGACCTGCTCTTCACCGAGGGCGAACCGGACGGCCTGTGGCCGGTGACGCCGGACACGGCGCAGCACACGCGGCGCTCCATCTACTTGTTCAGCAAGCGCAACGTGCGCTTGCCGCTGTTCGAGGCGTTCGACCAACCGGACACGCTGAACTCGTGCGCGGTGCGGCCCGTCAGCACGTTCGCGCCGCAAGCGCTGATCCTGATGAACAGCCCGTTCGTGCGCGACCAAGCGAAGGCGCTCGCGTCGGCGCTGATGAAGGAGGGCGACGCTGAGAAGCGCGTCGCGGCGCTGTACCGGCGCGCGGTGGGGCGCGCGCCGAGCGCGGAGGAGCTGAAACTGGCGCTCGCGTTCCTGAAGGAGGGGAAGGGCGAAGCGGAGCGCGCGCTCGCGGACCTGTGCGTGGTGCTCTTCAACACGCACGAGTTCGTGTACATCCCGTGACGTTCGGAGGAGGGGAAATTGTGCTCGCAACACAAGTGGATTTGCGCGACAACGCGGGAACCGGTACACTCGTTCGCGCGCGGCTCGTTGCCGATTTTCCTGCTGACCGACTCGCCGAAGTGGAGGCGAGTTGGGCACCGTGGCGCACGCGCGGGCCGGCGGAGCACACGCATTGGGATTGGCGGAACAAGACCGACCCGGCGGCGCTTCGTTGGTTGCGACTGTTCGCACTCGAGCACGAGGGCGTACAAGGGCTGATGGCGGTCGTGAAGGAACCGGTACCGTCGCGCCTCGCCACCGACGCACAAGCCGTTTACGTTTCAATCGTGGAAACGGCCCCGTGGAACCTGATGCCGTTTACAGACGCGCCGCGGTTCTCCGGGTGCGGGAAGCAACTCCTGTACGCGGCCGTCGCGGTGAGCGCGGAATTGGGATTGCGCGGGCGAATCGGACTTCACGCGCTCCCACAGGCGGAAGCCTTTTACGCGCACTGTGGCATGACGCGCGTTCGAGTGGATGTGGAATACGGCGGGTTGGTGTATTATGAACTGGTGCCGGAACAGGTGGAGCAACTCCGAGTTCGCTGTGGCGCTTAAGTGGAGGTACGACCGTGCCCGAACCCAGTAACTTTCTCGCAGAAGCCGAAGCCGAGATGCAGTTCCCGTCGATCTCGGCGGCGGGGTTTTACAACGGGATGGTCGCGCCGCAGATCCGCGAACTGATGGAGCGCGAGCGGGCACTCGCCGGGCGCGTCGCGAGCCTCTTGCGCGAACTGCCCGCGGAGCGCGCCGCGGAGTTCGAGCGGTCCGTCTCCGAGTTCATCGACGGCTGGCTGCGCGAGCACAAGATTCCCGCCTGAGCGCCCTCACTCGATCACGAACGACGCGAGCGCGTCCAAACCGACGTGGTCCGGCGGGTAGTCGCGGCGGGCGGGCACGCGCGGGAACACTTCCGGGAACAGGTACTCGTGCGCCGGCCAGTGGTGCAGCGGCCAGCCGTCCGGCGGTTGCGACACCGTGTACTGGTCTTCGGCTTCGCCCGGTTCCTTGCGCACGCGGCCGTCCGGCCCGCGCAGCAGGAACCCGCGCATCGCGCGCGGCCCGCCGGCGCGGCGCTCCTGCGCCGAACACACCGACGCCACGTTGAAGCACTCCCACGTCAGCCCGGTGCAGTCGCGGGCGCGCGGTTCCACCATGTCGCGCAGCAGGCGCAGCACGGTGTCGCGGTCGTCCGGGTGAACGAGGTCCGCCTTCGGGGCGACGAACGCGGCGCGCGTGATCCACCCCGGGCGCCACGCGTGCGGGAAGAACGTTTTGCTCAGCCGGCGCGCGAGCGCGCCGAACACCGGGCGCTCGCCGGGGTCCAGCGCGTCGAACAGGTCGCCCACCATCTGCTGCGTGTCGTTGTAAAAGCCCGCGCCGCCCATCAGCACCGTGGTCACGTCCAACAGGATCACCAGCGCGCTGCACGAGCGGAACGCCGCGAGCGTCGGTTCCACCAGTTCGCGCGTGTAGCTCTCGAACCGCGCGGCGAACGCCGCGAACACCGGGTCGCCCGGGGCGCACCGCTCCGGCGGCAGCGGGCAGAACTGCGCGTCGGCGCTCGCGCCGCTGAGCCGCGCGGCGGCGAGTTCCTCCGCGGTGCCGCGCCGCGCGCACCCGCCCCGCGCGTCGAGCACGAACGCGGACGGCGAGATGAGCGGCTTGTAGCTCAGCACGAGGCGCGCGAGCGCGAGCCGGTACGCGCTCAGCAGCTCGGCTTCGGTCGCGCCCGGCCGCCGCGCCGCTTCGAGGTACTCGGCGCAGTGCGCGAGGTATTGTGCGTCGCTCTCGATGCGGTGCAGGTGGTGCGCGGACCACTCGGCGAAGGTGCGGCCGAGCATCGCGGCGTCGGCGATGCGCTCGCCCGGCAGGTCGTACAACTTCAGCAGGCAGTCGTTGAACCGCCAGTCGTCGCGGTCGAACTGGCAGACGAACTGCGAGCGGTCGGCGGTCTTGCGGGGCCAGTGGCGGCTCTGCACGAGGCCGTTGCGGTGCGCCTCGAAGTTGAACTTCGACCACCCCGCGTCCGGCGGGAGTTCCTTGAACAGGCTGACGCGCGTGCCCGCGCGCCCGAGGCGGAAGCGCTGCGGGTTGTGGTGCTTCAGGTGGTCGATGAGCGCGGTGAGCAGCACCGTTTTGCCGCTGTTCGCCGTGCCGACGACGCCGACCCGCGCCTCGGTGGTCTTCAGCCAGTTCAGCCAGCTCATGGCGCGCACTCGTGCGTGTGAGGTGCTCGATGGGTATTCGTCTCACCCGGCTCGACCATTGCTCGGTAATCATAACCGATTTGGAAAAAGCGCGCGCGTTCTACGGCGGCGCGCTCGGCTTGGAAGAAATCGCCAAACCGCGACCGTTCGATTTCGTGGCGCTGTGGTACCGGCTCGAAGACGGGCAAACGCTACACCTGTTGCAGAAGCCGCACCCGGACACCCGCAGCCCGCGGCACTTCGCGCTGCGCGTGGGCGACGCGGTCGCGGCGCGCGAGCACTTCCGCGCGTTGGGAATTGAGATTCAGGAAACCGGCCCGATCCCGCACTGCGACCGGTTCTTCGTGTGGGACCCGGACGGCAACCGCATCGAGATCATCCACTGGCTCGAACCCTACGACCCCGCAAGAAGCGGTGCCGCGGAGCTGGATTGAATTGTCGAACAGCCGGCGGGTTGCTTTGTCTGAACTCGACGCCTTTGGGCAAAAGCCGTCTATGGAACCGACGCGCGTACTAAAAGACGAGATTACCTTCTCTCCAACAGCCGCTTCTAACGGCAGCTACCTGTATCAAGGCGAGCCGTTTGACGGGGTCGCATACAGCCTATTTCGCGATGGAAAACCTGAGAGTGAAGAAGAGTTTCGAGAGGGACTGCGCTGGGGACTGACCCGAGAGTGGTATAAATCCGGCGTTCTCGCGCACGAGGCCACTTTTTATCGTGACGTGGTCCACGGCACGCGAACCGACTGGTACCAAAGCGGTCAGATGAAAGAGCAAGAGGTGTGTCGGTTCGGGATCGTACTGAGTCGAACTCGCTGGGCAGCAGATGGGACGATTACTGAACAGTACGAGCTACCCGCCGACGCACCACAGCGCGAACGGCTGAAGTTGCTCGAAGCGACATTCGCGCACGAAGCCGATCCCACGGAATAGCGGGGCCGCGGGGTTGGACAAGGAGGAAGGACTCTCGGACAGAACCTGTGAATCCGCGTAGCCCCTTCTGCTGTGTCGCGCCCCTCACCCGGCGGCTTGCGCCGCCACCCTCTCCCCGCTGGCGCGGGGCGAGGGTATAGCGCCTCGGCTTTCGTGAAACCAGAACACACGCGAAGCAAACACGGCGCGCGAGCCGCTACATACCCTCGCCCCGCGCCAGCGGGGAGAGGGTGGCGGCGCAAGCCGCCGGGTGAGGGGCGCTCCAGTGGTAAAGGGTTTTAGCGGTTTCCAGAGTTGGTCTCCGTCGTTGCTACCCCAGCGGCGCGTCGGTCGGCACCGGCGCTTCGGTGGGCGCGGCGCGGGCTTCGCGGGCCGCGAGGCGGGCTTGGCGGCGCTCGGTCGGCGTGCGCGGCGGGGCGGGTTGTGGTTCTGCCGGCGCGCTTGTGGTGGGTGCGACCGTCGGCGCGGTCGGGGGCGCTTGCCACCACCATTCCACTGCGTCGCCGGTGCGCACCGCGGACGACGACACGCCGGTGAGTTGCTTCGCGCGCGTCAGGGTGCGCGTGGGGATACCGGCGGCGCAGGCGGCGGCGGCAACCGCACTCGCGCGCACCGGGCCGTTCGAGAGTAACTGCAACAGCCAAGCCGCGGCGCGGTCGCGGGCGCGCGCCGACGCACCGGCCGAAGCCGCGGGCGCGAACAGGTCGTCGGCCGTCAGCTCGAGTTGCCGCACCCACTCCACCGTCGCCGGCCCGTGTTCGGAAGGGGCCAACCGGAACCCGAGTGTCGCGCCCGGCGGGCCGATGTTCGTCTTCGTCGGCGCGAGCACGCGCAACTCCGGGTCGTCCGGGTGCCGCGACAGCGCCAGCGCCGTGCGCGCCATGCCCACAATGCCGATCCCGCCCAACCCGCGGTACAACGGGTTCGCGCCGCCGGCTTTGCGCAGGTGCCGCACCAGCAGCACGCACGTGCCGGTTTCGTCCGCGAGATCGGCGAACGGGAGCAGCGCCCGCGAAAGGGCGAACTGGTCGGCCGGGAAGAACGCCGGCAGCGGGTCGATCACCACCAGCGCGGGGCGCGTCTCGCGCACGGCCGCTTCCAGTTGGGCGTAATCCTGCGGGAACTGCGGCGGGCGGTTCATGCCGATGCCCGGTGCGGCGAACACGCGCACGCGCTTCGGGTCGCCACCGGCCGCGAGCACCCGCGGGCGAATGGTGTCGCGGGCGTCGTCTTCGGCGTTCAACAGAAGTACGGTTTCGCGCGCCCCGAACCGCACCGGGCCGTTCGGCATGGTCCCGCCGCGCGACAGGCGCGCGGCGAGATCGACCACCACCAGCGACTTCCCGGTGCCGGGGTCGCCGTCGAGCACCGCGAGCTTGCCCCGCGCGAGGTACGGCTCCCACAGCCACCGCACCGGTTCGGGCACCACATCGGCACACGCCACACCGAGGTAGGGTTCGGACACGGCAACCCCCTTCGCGCAGACCGCGCGGACTTGATATGTGTTTATTTGTATACTATATTGCGCGCGAAGTCAAGTCGCCGGCAAGGAAGTCGTTTTGGTTGACCCACCGGCTGACGCCGGCGGTTCGACCAGACGCGACGGAGAGGGGAAGGGGGTATAGCGCGCGTGAGGTTGGCCAACTTCGGCGCGGATACGCACGAAATGCAGGAATTTCTAGAGTTATTTCTAAGTTGGCCAGTTGGCCAACTTCGGTGGCCAACTTGGCCCCCAACTCGGCCAACTTGGACCGTTGGCCAACTTCGGAATCTGCTACAATGCGTGAACGGAGGGACACGTCATGCAGGAAGAACCGGCACCGGCCGTGAGCGCGCAGACCGACGACCCGCGGGACCCGGCCGCGAAGGCCCGCACGTTCCCCACTACGCCCGGCGTGTACCTGATGAAGGACACCGCCGGGAACGTCATCTATGTGGGCAAGGCCAAGAACCTGCGCAGTCGCGCGTCGTCGTACTTCAGTAAGGAAGCGCTCGACGACCCGCGCATCCGCGACTGGATGCCGCTCGTCAAGGACGTGGACTACATCGAGACCGCAGACCCCATCGCGGCCGTGTTCACCGAAGCGCGGATGATCAAAGACCTGCGGCCCAAGTTCAACAAAGACCTCAAGGACGACAAGACGTTCCCGTACCTCCAGATTCGCACCCGCGAAGAGTTCCCGCGCGTCGAAATCACGCGCCGCCCGCGGCGCAAAGGCGTGCGCTTGTACGGGCCGTTCACGAACTCGCGGTCGCTGCGCGTCGCGGTGGACGTGCTTCAGCGGTTGCTGAAGTTCCGCACTTGCACGCTGGACATCAAATCGACCGAGGACCGGTGGAAGTGGTTCCGGCCGTGCCTGCTATACAGCATCCGCCGCTGCACCGGGCCGTGCAACTTCCGCGTTTCGCGCGACGACTACCGGCGGCAGATTAAGAAGTTGGTGTTCATCCTCGAAGGCAAGAAAGACCGGTTGCTCGCGCGCATGGAACGCGAGATGCTGGCCGCGAGCGAAGACCTCAACTTCGAGAAGGCGCGCCGCATCCGCGACGAGATCACCGCGCTGCAGAACCTCGACATGCGCGGCGACGCGAAAGACGACATTCAGCCGGAAGTGTTCCCCATCGACCCGAAGAAGGGCCTTCGCGGGCTGGCGAAAGTGCTCGGGTTGGCGAAGGTGCCGCGCACGATTGAGGGCATGGACATCGCGCACTTGAGTGGGCAAGACACCGTCGCGTCGCTCGTGTCGTTCCTAGATGGGCTACCGTTCAAGCCGGGTTACCGGCGGTTCAAGATCAAGACCGTGCAGGGCGTGGACGACTTCGCGAGTATGCGCGAAGTGGTGTCGCGCCGGTTCCGTCGGCTGCGCGACGAAGACGAAGTCTTCCCGGACATCCTCCTGATCGACGGCGGGAAGGGCCAACTGAACGCGGCGCTGGACGCGTTCAAGGCAATCGGGATCGACCCGCCGTGTCTGATTTCGCTGGCGAAGCAGGAAGAGGAAATCTTCCGGCCGGGCGAATCGGAGTCGATCCGCCTGAGCAAGCACTCCGCGGCGCTGCGGCTGTTGCAGTACGTCCGCGACGAAGCGCACCGGTTCGCGCAGCACTACCACCACATGCTGCGCCGCAAACGGTTCACGGAGGAGTGATGCAGAGTGGTGGGCACGCTCCGCTGCGGCGCGAAAGCAGAATCGCACGGTCGTGTTGCGAGATCGGCCCGAACACACGGCACGCGGAGCGTGCCTACTACCATGAAGGAGCGCGGGTCACTTCGCGGGCTTGTTCGTGACCGGCTTGCCGACCATCCGCGCGCCGGGGTAGTGCGCCACCACATAAGTGTTGCGCCCGTTCTCCACGCTCACGTTCAGGAGGTCCGGTGCGCCCGCGGTCACGTTCGCGCCTTCGGGCTTCAGCGCGAGCGAGTGAACGCCCTCCGGCAATTCGAGGCGCAGCACCTGAATCTTGTCCGGCAGCAGCCCCCAGCACCGCGTGTCGGCGCTCTCGGTCGCTTCCCACGCGACGCCCACCACGTCGAGCGCGATGCTGCTCCACTGGGTTTTGTCGGTGCCGATGGCTTCTTTGGTGCCGTACACGATGCCCTTCTTCACGGCGCGGCGAACGACGGCACGGGCGATCGTTTCCGGCAGCGTCGCGTCGCACTGCTCCTGCGCCATGCGGCCCACGTCGGTGAGCGTTTGCGTCGCGCCGACCGGCTTCCCACCGACGAGAACCTGCACCTGATTCACCGTGTTCACCGACTTCACCACGCGCGGCACCTTGATCGGCGCGACGTTCGGCGGCAGGTTCTGCTTGCCGAGCGCGGAGAGAATGCGGTCCGCGATGAGCACCGCGACCGTGCTGACCAACTCCGCGCGCTCCTCCTTGTACGGCCCGCGCCCGACCATCGCGAAGACGTACACCACGCCGTGCCCGGGCTTCGAGTGCGCCCCGGTCTTCACGCGCTCGAGGTCGGCTTTCGCTTGCGCGAACTCCGGCTGCCACTTCGCCACCTGCTCGAAGGCGCGGGCCGCGTCGTCGTAGTTCGTATGCGTCTCTTCGCGGAGCGCACCATAGAGGTACGCCCCCGCGGTCACGAGCTTGTAGTTCTCTTTCAGGTTCTTGCCGTCCGGGGTCGGCTTCGCGCTCTGCACGATTTGCTGCTGCTTCTCGTTCACCTGAAGCGCGTACGCGGTGGCGTCGGAGCCGTCTTGCATGAGGTTGGCGAGCGCGAGGTAGAACCGCACGAGCACCTTTTCGTAGTCCTCACCGGCGTAGGCGAGCCGCTGATCGTCCGTCAGCATGGCCGCGACGCCTTCCTTCAGGTCGCGGCCCTCTTTCGCTTCGAAGTTGTCTCGCACCTCGCGCATGAGTTGCTCGGCTTCGCGCACGCGGCCTTCGGCGAAGAGCGCGGTGGCTTTATCGAGCTTCAGCACGTCCGCTTCGCGCGCGCTCTTGGCGATGCCGGCGTCGATCTGCGCGTGCGCCGCGGGCAGGTTGCCGTTGTGGTAGCTCGACCGGATCGCGGCGAGCTTGTCCGCGTGGGTCGCGCACCCGCAGCACAGGAGCACAACCGGAACGAGCGAGCGGAGCATGTGCGGAGTCTCCGTGCGGCCAGTTTTGTTTGTGGCACAGGCTTTCCAGCCTGTGTCTTGTGAGTTGCGAATCGGCACAGGCTAGAAAGCCTGTGCCACCAGAGTACCGCTCACCACCGCGAGGTGCGGTAGCTCTTGCGGATCTCGGCCGATTCCTTGTCCGGTTGGCCCGACTTGATGTCCACCAGCTCCAGCGTGAGCAGGTAGTTCTTCTGCGTGCTGTTCGCTTCGCGCGTGGTGCCAGACGTGAGCGTCGCGAACAGCATGTAGTCGAACGGTTGGCCCTGCGCTTCCATCACGCCGATGAAGACGCGCTGGTTCGCGGGGAGGAACAGTTGGTCCGGGCGCAGGCGGGTCGCTTCCAACCCGGCCTTCACGAACCGGCCGCTGATCTGCTGGAACACGCCGCTCTGGTTGATCTTCGTGTCGATGACCTGAACGATCTGGTCTTTGAAGTCGCCGAGTTCTTCCGACGACTTGTTTTCGAGGCCGACGAAGCAGATGCGCTTCGGGGCCGGTTGGCCGGCGCTGGCGGGCGTCACGGTGCCGCCTTGGCGCGCGAGCAACTTGCCGAGCGCGTCGTCGATGATGGGCTTGAACACCTCGGTGCCGGCGGCGGTCGCGCCGCTCGCGTCCTTCTGCGTGCCGGTCATCACCTCGCCCTTTGGGGTTGCGCGGCACCCCAAAGCGCCCAAAGCGACCCCACCCAACGTAACGACGAACGCGCGCCGGTTCATAGCTCCCCCCAGAGCAGTGCGAATGGCGTGTGGCTTGCGGATGCCGGCAGATAGCGTTCGCGCGCATGCGAAACAAGAGCGAAATCGCGCTTCCAATAGCGAGCCACGGGGTTTATCCCCGTGGTCTTCTGCGCCTCAAAACACCACGGGGATAAACCCCGTGGCTCGCCGGGCGGCGGGCGGGCGTGTCCTTATAATCTCGCCATGCGGTTCGAGCAGATCACCATTGTCGGCGTCGGGCTGATCGGCGGGTCGGTGGGCCTCGCGGCGAAAGCCCGCGCCGTTGCCGCTCGCGTGGTCGGCGTGGACCCGAACCCGGCGAACCTGAGTGCGGCTCTTTCTCGTGGCGCGCTGGACGCGGGCACACCGGACCTCGCCGAAGGCGTGCGCGGGTCGGCGCTCGTGGTGATCTGCACGCCGGTCGATCGCGTCGCGCCGGTGATTCGCGCGGCGCTGCCGCACGTCGGGCCGAGCGCGCTGTTCACGGACGCCGGGAGCACGAAGGCGCGCATCCTTGCTGACCTCGGGCCGGACGCGGAGCAACTGCCGTACGTGCCGGCTCACCCGCTGGCCGGGTCCGAGAAAAGCGGCCCGGAACACGCGCGCCCCGATCTCTTCGAAGGCCGGCCCACGGTCCTTGTAGTCGGCACGTTCGGCGCGAACTGGGAGCGCGCCGTGACGGTCGGCCGGTTTTGGGAAGCGCTCGGCTCACGGGCGGTGCTGATGAGCGCCGAAGAACACGATCGCGTGCTCGCGGTGACGAGCCACCTGCCGCACGCGGTGGCGTCCGCGGTGGCCGGCGTCACGCACGAAGACTGGCTCCGCGTGTCGGCCGGCGGGTTCCGCGACGTGACCCGCGTCGCGGCCGGCGACCCGGACCTGTGGGCCGCTATTTTCCTCTCGAACCGCGCGCCGGTGCTGGCGGCGGTCGATTCGTTTACCGCGCGGCTCGCGGCGTTCCGCGCGCTGCTCGAAGCCGGCGACCGCGCCGGGTTGGTCGAATGGCTCCGCGAAGGGAAACAGGTGCGCGATGCTCTGGGAACTTGAGATTCGGCCCCGCGGCAAGGACGGCGAGCGCGAGCGCGTGTGCGACGAGTTCGACCTGCTCACGCACTCCGAGCGCGGCGGCGACCTCGTGACCGCCAGCGCGCGCGGGTTCCTCATCGAAGGCGACCTGAGCGCCGAACACTGCGCGCTACTCGCCACCGACGTGCTGTTCGATCCGCTCGTGGAGAGCGGCGAATTGCACCCGGTCGGCGCGCTCCGCGAACCGGGCTACACCGTGTTGCTGAAACCCGGCGTCATGGACCCGGTGGCACAAACGGTTCTCGATACGCTCAAGATGCTCGGCGTGCCGGCGGTCGCGGTGCGCACGTTCCGCCGCTACTACGGCCCGCCGGACGTTCCCTCGCTCGACCGCGACACCCTGTTCCGAAAGGTGTTGGCGAACGACGCTATCGAGCAAATTGTGATCGGCCCGGTGAAGGCCGATCACCTCGGGATCGGCGCGCCGTACGCGCTCAAGTTGCTCACGGTGCCGCTGCGCGACTTGGACGACGCCGGCCTTGTGAAGCTGAGCAAAGAGAACACGCTCGCGCTCTCGCTCGAAGAAATGCGCGTGGTGCAGGCGCACTTCCGCGACCTGAACCGCGAGCCGACCGACGCGGAGTTGGAGTCGATCGCGCAAACGTGGTCCGAACACTGCTCGCACAAGACGCTGAAGGGCACGATCCACTTCACCGACCGCACGACCGGCGAGAAGCGGACCTACAAGAACCTCCTCAAAGAAACGGTGTTCGGGGCCACGCAGACCATTCGCGCCGCGCTCGGCGCGAACGACTGGTGCGTGAGCGTGTTCGCCGACAACGCCGGTGTCGTGACGTTCGACGACACCTTCCACATCTGCATCAAAGTCGAAACGCACAACCACCCGTCGGCTATTGAGCCGTACGGCGGCGCGAACACCGGGTTGGGCGGCGTGATCCGCGACGTGCTCGGCACCGGTCTCGGCGCGAAACCGGTGTGCAACACCGACGTGTTCTGCTTCGCGCCGCCGAGCTTCGCGCCAGAACAGTTGCCGCAAGGGGTGCTACACCCGCGGCGCGTGATGAACGGCGTCGTGGCCGGTGTGCGCGACTACGGCAACCGCATGGGCATCCCCACGGTGAACGGCGCGATCTTGTTCGACGAGCGCTATTTGGCGAACCCTTTAGTGTTCTGCGGCACCGTCGGGCTGATCCCGCACGACAAGGCGTTCAAGAAGGTGAACGACGGCGACCTGATCGTCGCGGTCGGCGGGCGCACCGGCCGCGACGGGATTCACGGCGCGACCTTCAGCAGCCTCGAACTCACGCACGAGTCCGAAACGGTGAGCGGCGGCGCGGTGCAGATCGGCAACGCCATCACCGAGAAGAAAGTGCAGGACGTGATTCTGCAAGCGCGTGATCGCGGGCTGTTCACCGCGATCACCGACTGCGGCGCGGGCGGGTTTTCGTCCGCGGTCGGCGAGATGGGCGCGGAACTCGGCGCGACCGTGGAACTGGACAAAGCCCTGCTGAAGTACGAGGGGCTGAGCTACACCGAAATCTGGATCAGCGAATCGCAGGAGCGCATGGTGCTGTCCGTCCCGCCGGCGAAGTGGGCCGAACTGAAGGCGCTGTGCGACAGCGAAGACGTGGAAGCCGCGGTGCTTGGCACCTTCGAAGCCAGCGGGCGCTTAAAGCTCAGCTACAAGGGCAACGAGGTCGCGAACCTCGACATGCACTTCCTGCACGACGGCCGGCCGACAGTGGTGAAAGAAGCCGAGTGGGACGCGCCGATGTTCGCGATGGGCCGGCCTTCGGCGGAGCTGCGCGACCTCACCCCGCAAGACGCGCTCCTCGCGATCCTCGGGCACTATTCCGTGTGCTCGAAGGAAAGTGTGATTCGGCAATACGACCACGAAGTGCAGGGCGGGAGCGTCGTGAAGCCGCTCGTCGGCGTCCTGAACGATGGGCCGAGCGACGCTTCGGTGGTGATGCCGGTTCTCGGTTCGTGGGTCGGCGCGGCGGTGGGTTGCGGCATCAACCCGCGGCTCGCGGACCTCGACCCGTACCACGCCGGCGCGTGCGCGATCGACGAAGCCGTGCGGAACGTCGTCGCGGTCGGGGCGGACCCGGCGCGCGTCGCGATCCTCGACAACTTCTGTTGGGGGAACATTCACGACCCGAAGGTGCTCGGTGCACTCGTGCGCACCGCAGAGGCGTGCCGCGACATCGCGGTCGCGTTCGGCACGCCGTTCATCAGCGGCAAGGACAGCCTGAACAACACCTACGCCGGGAAGAGCGGCGAACGGTTGGACATCCCGCACACGCTGCTCGTCACGGCACTCGGCCGCGTGCCGGACGTGCGCAAGTGCGTGACGATGGACACGAAGCAACCGGGCAATCTGTTGTACCTCGTCGGCGAAACGCGCAACGAACTCGGCGGTTCGCACTTCGAACTCGTGACCGGCCGCAGCGGGGGCGCGGTGCCCACCGTTGATGTGAAGGCCGCGCCGAAGGTGTTCGCGGGCGTTCACCGCGCGATCGCTCAAGGCTTGGTGCGCGCGTGCCACGACCTGAGCGAAGGCGGGTTCGCGGTCGCGGTCGCCGAGATGTGCTTCGCCGGGAACATCGGGGCCGACGTGACCGCGCTTCCGGGCACGCTGAGCGACGAAGCGAAGTTGTTCAGCGAGTCGCCGACGCGGTTCGTGGTGGAGGTGAAGCCCGAACACGCGACCGCCTTCGAGACGGCTTTGGCGGGCGTTCCGGTCGCGCGCGTGGGCGCGCTCGTGAGCGAACCGCGATTGCGCGTCGCCGGTGCCAACGGCGAGTGGCTGCTGTGGGTGAAATTGGCAACCCTGAAGGAAGCGTGGCAGAAACCGCTCCGCGGGTGATACGATGGGGTGGGGAATTGGTATTGCCCTCTCCCCTTGCGGGAGAGGGTGCCCGCGCTTCGCGGGCGGGTGAGGGGGTGAGCTAACCAACTGGTTCAGCTTCACTTGAATCGTATAGGGATTCGCCCCTCACCCGGCCTCGCAAAGCCTCGGCCACCCTCTCCCACGCTCCGCGGGGAGAGGGCATGAAGAAGACTCCGCTTCGCATTCGAGGGCGCGCCATGTTCCGGGTTCTCGTCGTCGCGTCGGTGGCCGCGCTTCTCGGCGCGCTGGGGTTCGTGCCCGCGAGCGCGCAGCCGCCCAAAGACCCGCCGCCGTTCAAACCGCCGCCGGCCGAGTTCCCGCGCGACGTGAAGCCGGCGGACGCGCCGCTGCGCGGGTTCGACGACGAACTCGTGAAGCAGGTGAAGAAGGGCATCGACCGGGGCGTCGCGTACCTCCGGTCGAAGCAAGCGAAGGACGGGAGCTGGGAGAGCCTCGTGTTCGGCGAAATCGCCGGACTGAAGGGCGGCACCAGCGCGCTCGCCACACTGGCGCTCTTGAACTGCGGCTACAAGCACGACGACCCGGCGGTGGCGAAAGCGCTCGACTACCTCCGCTCGCTCGGCACGCCGGACCGAACCTACGTGGTCGCGCTCCAAACGATCGCGCTCGCCGAGGCGCGGCAGAAGAAGGACCTGCCGCAAATCGCCAAGAACGTGGAGTGGATTCAGAAGACCGCCATCATCGGCGGCAACGGCAAACTGCGCGGCTGGAGCTACCCGATTCAGGGCGCGGGCGGCGACAACTCGAACACGCAGTACGCGCTGTTGGGCCTGTACGCCGCGAAGACCGCGGGCGTCGAGATTCCCAAAGAGTTCTGGCAAAAGGTTCTCGACTACTACAAGGACACGCAAAAGGGCGACGCCGCGCGCGGGTGGTGGCCCTACGTCAACGTCGGACTGGACGCGACGCGCCAACCGCCGGCGAGTTTCACCATGACCGTGGCCGGCGTGTGCGGCCTCATCATCGCCAGTATGGGCCTCGACAACAGCCTGCAACAGTTGAACGAGAAGACCGGGGTCGCGGCGAACTGCGGCGCGTACCCGGAGAACGACGCGCTCGCCCGCGGGATGAACTGGGTGGCGGCCCAGTTCAACTTCGATGAGGGCAAGTCGATGTATTACAACTACTACGGACTCGAGCGCCTCGGCCGGCTCAGCGGGCAGCGGTTCATCGGCCGCTACGACTGGTACCGGCAGGGGTGCACGAACCTCGTGCGGTTCCAAGCGGCCGACGGCTCGTTCCCGTACCCGGACAAGGGCAACGGCCTCGACGCCGGCAACAGCGTCATCACCACCTCGTTCGCGCTGCTGTTCCTCTCGAAGGGCCGCACGCCGGTGCTCGTGAGCAAGTTCGCGTGGGGCAAGCGGGCTGCCGGCGGCGCGAACGCCGTGCTCGTCGAACACGACCTCAACGACAACCCGACCCTCAAGCCCGATTGGAACCGCAAGCGCAACGACGCGCGGCACATGGTCGAATTCGCGGCGCGCGAGATCTTCGACAACGAACCGCTCGCGTGGCAGGTGTACGACCCGCGGCTCCAAGGGCTGACGGACAACGAAACGAAGATCGACCTCGAAGTGGGGCTGCTCCTGCAATCGCCGGTGCTGTACCTGAACGGGCACGGGCCGATGCCGTTCGTCGGGCGCGGCAAAGAGTTCCTCTCGGTCGAAGAGAAGGTGCTGAAACGGTACCTCGAAGAGGGCGGGTTCGTCTTCGCCGAAGCGTGCTGCGGCGACAAAGAGTTCGCGCGCTCGTTCGAGCAACTCCTCGACCGCATCGCGCCCGGTAGCACGCTCCGCAAACTGCCGCCCGAACACTCCATCTGGACGATGTTCCCCGGCATTTCGCCCGCGGACTTCCCGGACCTGCAGTACCTCGATCGCGGGTGCCGCACGGTCGCGGTGTTCTCGCCGGCGCCGCTCGCGGGCTACTGGGAAGAGAGCAAGTACATGCCGAAGAACGGCCGCAACCCGCAGAACCGCGGCGAGAAGGCGTTCTGCCTGTCGCGCAACGTGATCGCCTACGCCACCGGCATGGAACTGCCGAAGCCGAAACTCACGCGGACGATTCTCGTGAGCGGCATCGACGCCGGCATCGCGCGGAGCAAGTTCCGCCCCGCACAGATTCGCTACGTCAGCGACGCGAGCGCGCAACCGCCACCCGCGGCCGACGCTCTGAAGAACCTCACGGGCTTCCTGCAACAGAACGCGAAGCTCGACACCACGATGACGACCGAAGTGCTGTCGCCGACCGATCAGGCGCTGTTCAAGTACAAGTTCATGTACCTGCACGGGCGCAAACCGGTGAGCTTCACACCGGACGAACAGGAAAACCTGAAAGTGAACATGCAAACCGGCGGGGTGCTGCTCGCGGACGCCGCGTGCAACGGGTACAAACAGTGGCAGGAGTTCGACCGCTCGTTCCGCGCCGCTATGGAGCAGATGTGGGGCAAGAAACTGGTGCCCATCGAAGAGCGCGCGGACGGCAAACCGGACCCGTTCTTCAAGGTCGCGGCCGACGCGAACATCGACGTTCGGAACGTGAAGTGCCGGCGCGAGAAGGCCGACGGCAGCGGCCCGGAAGCCGAAATGCGCAACTACCCGGTCGCGCTCGAGGGCATCAAGATCGACGGCCGGTGGGTGGTCATCTACAGCAAGTACGACATCGGCTGCGCGATCGAGGGCCACAAGTCCGCGGACTGCTTGGGCCACGACAAAGACAGCGCGCTGCGCATCGGTAGCGCCGCGGTGCTGTATTCGCTGAAGCGGTGAGCGAGCGGCGCGACGTAAGTCCGCCGGTAGAAGTACAACTGAAGTGCGCGATGCGAATTGGAGTTGTGCTGCTACCGGCGGACTCACGTCGCGCCGCTCGCTTGGAGCGACGACGCAATGCTGCCCCTCTCGCGCCGAACGCTGCTGCAACTCGCGCTCCCCGCGCTGGCGGGCGCGCCGGCGCTCGCGCGCGAGCGCGCCGCGCCCGGGTTCGGGCGCGCGAAATCCGTCGTCGTGATCTTCACCAGCGGCGGGCAGAGCCAACTCGACACGTGGGACCCGAAGCCGGACGCGCCGGAACAGATTCGCGGCGCGTTCGCCAGTATCGCGACGCGCACGCCCGGGTTGCGCGTGTGCGAGCACCTGCCGAAACTCGCGGCGCTCTCGCACCGGTACTGCGTGCTGCGCTCGATGACGCACGACGACCTCGACCACGGCTCCGCGTGCTACCTCGCGCTCACCGGGCAGTTCCACCAGCGCAAATCGTCGAACCCGCCGCCGCGCCCGACGGACTTCCCGGCGCTCGGCGCGATCGTGAAGCGCCTCAAGCCCGCGGCGCACTTCCCGCACACCGCGGTTCACGTGAACGGGCCGCTGCTCGCGCCCATCGAAGTGTCGCCGGGCCAGTACGCGGGGTTGCTCGGGCGCGCCTACGAACCGGCCGAACTCGGCAACGTGACCGACACCGACCGGCTCGTGGCGTCGCTCGAACTGCCCGCGGACCTACCAGCGGAGCGCCTCAACGCGCGCCACGCGCTGTTGGCGAAACTCGACCCGGCCGCGGCCAAAGACCCGCTCGCGCAGAAGGCGTTCGAGTTGGTGAACGCGCCGCGCGTGCGCGAGGCGCTCGACCTCGACCGCGAAACGGAAAAGCTGCGCGACGCCTACGGCCGGCACCGGTCCGGGCAGGCGTGCCTCATGGCGCGCCGCTTGGTCGAAGCCGGGGTGCCGTGGATCACGGTGTTCTTCAACCACGGCATCCGCGGGCAGGACACGCACCCGGACGACACCGACCAGTACGGTTGGGACACGCACAACGACATCTTCGACGCGCTCAAAACGCACCTGATCCCGCGCTTCGACCACAGCGTGAGCGCGTTCATCGAAGACCTGCACGCGCGCGGGCTGCTGGACAGCACGCTCGTTGTGGTGATGGGCGAGTTCGGCCGCGCGCCGCTCGTCGCGCTCGAAAAGAACTTCGCGGGCAGTTCGCCGGGGCGCAAACACTGGGGCGGCTGTTATTCCGTGCTGCTCGCGGGCGCGGGTGTTGTCGGCGGTTCCACGTTCGGCAAGTCGGACCGCATCGCCGCGTACCCGGCGCACGAACCGACGACCCCGGGCGACCTGAGCGCGACCATGCTCCACGCGCTCGGCATTCCGGCGCACGCGCACTACACCGACGCCACCGACCGCCCGTATCGCGCCACCACCGGCACGCCGCTCACGAAGCTGTTCCAATAACCCCCCGAACCCGATGCGCTCTCCCCTTCTCGTTGTGTTGCTGTTCGCGCCAGCGGCGCGCGGGGCCGATGTACCACTGTTCGACGGCAAGACGCTCGACGGCTGGGCGTTCGTCGTGAAGCCGGACAAGGACGGCAAACTCGCCGACCCGAAAATGACGTGGAGCGCGAAGGACGGTGCGATCCGCTGCACCGGGAAGCCGAACGGCGCGATGGTGACGGCGAAGGAGTACGGCGACTACGAACTGCGCGTGAAGTGGCGCTTCCCGGCCGAAGGGAAGGGCGGCAACACCGGCGTTCTGGTTCACGTTCAGGACGACAAGTATTGGCCCACGAGCATCGAGTGCCAACTGCTCACCGGGCGCGCCGGCGACCTGCTGCTGACGAACCCGCCCGCGGCGAAACTGACGGTGCCGAAAGATCGCCAAGACCCGAAACTGGAGCGCCGCTTCCTGCGCATCGAACCGAAGGAACAGTTGGAGAAGCCGCTCGGCGAGTGGAACGAGATGGTGATAACGTGCAAGGGCGCGAGTATCGAACTCGCGGTGAACGGCACGAAGGTGAACGCCGGCACCGATTGCAGCTTCACGAAAGGGAAGATCGCGCTGCAATCCGAAGGCGCGGAGGTGTACTTCAAAGACCTCGTGCTGAAACCGCTGAAGTGAGACGTCAAGGTCACGCGATGCCGTACGCGTCAACACTGTCTTGCGCCGCGTGGCGCACGCGAAGGACGTGAACTGTCGTATCGTCGAATGTGAACAGGACGCGGTAGACTTGGCCCTGACGCCCGTGGAGGACATACCGTAGGTCGATTCCGAGCGCCGCGGCTTCGACGGCTTCCGCGCACTGCTCCGCGTCGGTCGCGAGCCGAGCGATGGTAGCGCGAATTGCGGTCAGCCAGCGCGCGGCCGAAGTCGGCGAAACTCGATTTGAAATGTAACGGGCGATTCGGCTCAAGTCTTCGGTCGCGCCGGGACGGAGTTCGACAGTGCGTGCCACTGTGCTACTCCGGCGGCAGGTTCAAGTCGGCCGCGATCTGCGCGATTGCCTTGTCGAGCGGCACGCCGGGTGCGCCGGAGCGCAGTTCGGCGACGCGCTCGCGCAGCAGTTCCAGTTCCGCTTCGGCGGCGAGTGGGGCGAACTGGTCGGCTGTGTCCGCAAGTTCGATACGAACGCGCGCGCCTTCCGGTAGTTCCGCCCCTTCGTCCGGCACAATGACGCCGTTTACAACGGTGCCGACAACTGTCATAGAGTCGCCCCCGCGTGTGAGCCGAATACCAGTGTACCGCGGCGCGGCGCGAAACGCAGCGCGGCGTTCGGGGTTGTGGCGCGCTTGTGCCGCCGCTAAATTAGTCGTCTTACGGCACGCACGCTCACCCAACGGGCACGATGCTCCCTTTCAGTGCAGCACGCACACAACCGCACGCGGTCGTTGTCGGGGCCGGACTGGTCGGCTGCGCCGCGGCCCTCGCACTCGCCCGCGCCGGCAAGCGCGTCGCGCTGCTCGACTCGGGAGCGGGCGCGAACCGGTTCGCCGGCGAGTGGCTGCACCCGACCGGCGCGAAACTGCTCGCCGAACTCGGCTTCGATCCGCTCGGCGCGACCGTACCTCACGCCGCCGGCACCGGGTTCGCCATCTTCACCGGCGGCACCGCCGAACCCTTATTGTTGCCGTACCCGGATTCCGGTCCGGCGGTCGGTTGCGAGCACCACCTGCTCGTTAGCGGCATTCGCGCGGCGGTCGAGCGCGAACCGCTGATCGAAGTGTTCGCGGGCTTTCGCGCGGCAGAAGTGGCGCACGGGTTCGTGCGCGCCGCGCACCCCGCGAGCGGGCGGAACGTCGCCTTCGCCCCGAAACTCGTGGTCGGTGCCGACGGGCGGCAGTCGCTGGTGCGCAAGGCTCTCGGCTTCCCGAGCGCGCCGCGCCCGGTGTCGTACATGGTCGGGCTGCTGGTCGATCCGGCGGCGCTGCCGGTGAACGAGTACGGGCACGTGTTCCTCGACGGTCCCGGGCCGGTGCTCGCGTACCGCATCGGCCCGGACCGCGCGCGCGTCTGCATCGACGTGCCGACCGATCGCGTCGCGTGGGTTCGCAACTCTGCGGAACTGGTTGAAGCGTACCGCGGCGCGATCCCGCCGGCCTTGCACGAAGCGTGCGCGAAGGCACTCGCGGGTGGGCCGCCGGAAGTGGCCGCGAACCAACTGCTGCCGCGCAAGCACTTCGGCCGCGGCGGAATCGCGCTCGTGGGCGACGCGGTCGGCCACTGCCACCCGCTGTGCGCGGTCGGCATGACCGTCGGGTTCCAAGACGCGGTCGCACTCGCCCGCGCCGAAACGGTGGAAGCGTATTCCGACGAGCGCCGTTCCGCGAGCCGCGTGCCGGAACTTGTTTCCACCGGGCTGTACGACGTGTTCGCGGGCCGCGACGAGAGCGCGAAGGAGCTGCGCGCCGCGGTGGTGCGCATGTGGCGCAAGTCGCCGGCGGCGCGGCGCGACACGATGCGCCTGCTCGCGGTGCGCGACACCCGCCGCAGCGCGCTGCTCACCACGTTCGCGCGCCTGATGCTCGAAGCGGGCGGGGGCGTCGTGCGCGGGATCGCGCGCCGGCCCCTTCGGCGAACCGCTGCGGCGCTCGCCGGGTTCGGCGGTTGGGCGCACTGGTTCGCCCGCGAGTCGCTCGCGCGCTAACATCTCTCCATGACACCTCTCGAACGCGCCGCGCGCGCACTCGTTTCCCGGCAGCACGCCGACGGTTATTGGGAAGGCGAAATGGTGTGGTGCCCGGTGGTCACCGCGCAGGTGGTCATCGCGCGGCACTGCGTCGGCCTGCCCTTTGAGGGCGACGAAGCGACGCGCGTGCTGGCTCACTTCCGCTGGGCGCGCAACGCGAACGGGTCGTTCGGCCTGCACCCGGAGCACGCGGGGTCGCTGTTCGTCACCGCGCTGGTGTACGTCGCGGCGCGCCTCCTCGGCGCGGACGAGAACGACGCGCTGTGCGCGACCGCCCGCGGGTGGCTGCACGAACAACCGGACGGCCTCGCGGGGCTGCCGACGTGGGGGAAGTTCTGGCTGTCGCTGCTCGGCCTCTACGACCGGCACGGCGTGCGGCCGGTGCTACCCGAACTGCTCCAACTGCCGCGCGTCGTGCCCGTTCATCCGTTCCGCTTGTACTGCCACACGCGCTACATCTACCTCGCGATGGGGATGCTGTTCGCGCGCCGCACGCGGTTCGACCTGACCGCGCTCGCCGGCGAGCTGTACCCCAACGGCCGACCGAACGCGATGCGGTTCCGCTACCACGTCGCCGAAACCGACCTGCACCACGCGGTGCCGCTCGTCGTGTGCCCGGCCGAGTGGCTGATGAGCGGCTACGACGCGATCCACCACACCGGGATGCGCCGCCGCGCGCTCGCGCGCTGCGAAGACCTCATCGCGCGCGAACTCGAAGCGACCGACCACCTCACGCTCTCCCCGGTGAACGGCACGCTCGTCGCGCTGGCGCTGAACGAGAGCGAAGACTGTTGGCACACCGTTCACCGCGTGGTGGAGGGCTTCGAGTACTACCGGTTCGAGGACGCCGAACGCGGGGTGCGCTACTCCGGGGGCCGCACGCGCTCGTGGGACACCGCGTTCGCGCTCGAAGCGCTGCTCGCGTCGCCGCTCGGCGCGCGCGACTTCGGCGAACAGATTCGCGCCGGCTACCGGTTCCTCGCAGAACAGCAGATGCGCGTGTCGGTGGCGGCGCGCGACCCGCTCTTTCCAGACACCGCGACCGGCGGCTGGTGCCTCGGTGACGCGCGCCAAGCGTGGCCCGTCAGCGATTGCACCGCGGAAGCACTCGCCGCGATCTTGAGCGCGCACGCGGCCGATGCGATCCCACTCGGCGAGCGCATTTCGGACGCGCGACTCGCGGAGGCGGCGCGGTTCGTCTTGAGCCGGCAGAACGCGGACGGCGGGTTCGGCTCCTACGAGCGCGCCCGTGCGTCGAAGTGGTTGGAACTGCTCAACCCCGCCGAGATGTTCACGAACTGCATGACGGACCGATCGTATGTCGAATGCACCGGGTCGTGTCTCGTCGCGCTGTCGCGGTTCCGGGCGGCGTTCCCGAGCACCGACAGCGGCCCGGTCGCGCGCGCGATCGCGCGCGGGCGCGAGTTCCTCTTGAAACAGCAGTTCGAGAGCGGGGAGTTTCACGCGGCGTGGGGCATCTTCTGCACCTACGGCGCGTTTCACGCGGTGCGCGGGCTGCGCGCGAGTGGAATGCCGGCTTCGGCCGAACCGCTGCAGCGCGCCGCGCAGTGGCTGATCGCGCACCAGCGCGCCGACGGCGGTTGGGGCGAAGACTGGCGCGGCTGTCTCGAACAGCGGTACATCGAGGGCCGCGAGTCGCAACCGGTGCAGACCGCGTGGGCGGTACTCGCGCTGTGCGAAGTGGTGGGCGCGGGTCACGTCAGCGCGCGCCGGGGCGCGGAGTGGTTGGCGGCGCACGCGGGCGAACACGGCGGCGCGAACGGCGTGTTTTTCGGCACCGCGATGCTCGACTACCGGCTGTACCCGGTGTACTTCCCGCTCTGGGCGCTCGGCGCGTCTTCCTGTGGTCCGCTCACTCTGTGACCGGATTCGGAACGCGCGTCGTTAGTAATTGCGCCACAATGGATGTGTGCGACGAAACTCCGGTCACGGAGTGACCGGACCACAGGAAGAGCAAAGCCGCGCTCGACCGCGACCTACGAGGGCGGAACCGGGCGGTTGAGGTTCCGCACCACGAGGCCCGTACCGACGAGCAAGCCGCCGTACACCGGGAGCACGAACATCGGGAAAACGAGGACGGCGAAGAACACGATCCACGCGCCGCCTTGCCCGCCCGCTTGGTGCTCCGGGAGCGCGCGTTCGGGTCCGAACATGGCCGCGACGAACAACAGCAGCAGAACGAGTTGGGCGACGCAGACGTAGGCGAATCCGATACCCAGTACCGGCCACACGCGCCCGCGGCGCCCGAGCGCGCGGCCGATGCGCCACGCGGTCCACGCCAGCAGCACACACATCAGACCGAAAGTCACCCACAGCACCACCCGGGTGATCTCGTAGCTGCGCCCGATCGGCGCTTGCAGCGTCAGCGCGAGCGCGTCGGCCGGGATGCTGTCGAAGGTGCCGCGCAGCGTGTCGCCGTCGCGCGTCAGGGCCGGTTCGGTCGCCGCGGCCCAACCCTCGGGAACGTGAACCGTTACGTCGAGTTTGTCGAACCCTTCCCACGACTTCGCGGGCGCGAGCACGTACGCGAATTGCTGGTACGCGACCGGATAGCCGGTCAGATTCTTCGACGCCGGCGCGCGGTACGTCACGCGTACGGTGTGCTCGCCCGGGGCTACCGCGAGCGCGAAACCGACGGTCTGTAGATCGCGCGCCCCGAGTTTCGGGCCGTATTCGGGCGCGTACCCGTGAAGTCCCGGTGTCGTCTTCGGCGGTTGCCAGCTTTGCGGCAATTCGCCCACATCGCGCGCCGCCGACGGCACCGGCGCGCCGTCGAGCGCGACCGCGAAGCCCGCGATTTCGTTCGCACCGGTGGCGAACAGCAGTTGCAGTTGGCGCGCCGGGCCGTCGTTCCGGAAACGGTAGGTGGCTTCGACGTGCGCGAACTCGCCGCCCGCGACCGGCCGGAGGTCGATGACGAGGCTTTCGTGCAGGACGCGGACGCCCTTCATGCCGTCCGGTTCCGCGACCACGCGCCCGCCGATCCACGGCGGACCCATGTTCGCGCTCGCGGCACTCGCGCACACCGCCGCGACCAGCGCGGCACAAACGAAACGGCCCATCGGGAAGCCCTCAGAGGGTATCTGAAAACCTACGGCAGTGGTGGGAGTCGTCGGAGCATGAGGTGGATCATGGCGGCGTAGATCATGGCCTCGCTGGTCTCGGTGTGGACTTCGTAGTCCTTGCCCAACCG
>Ga0169931_10001713_pt1 | contig 36122 bp, 24 predicted proteins | sample Kivu_15m_20L_FD_129675 | JGI IMG/M metagenome (GOLD analysis project Ga0169931, IMG submission 129675) | Freshwater microbial communities from Lake Kivu, Western Province, Rwanda to study Microbial Dark Matter (Phase II) - Kivu_15m_20L... | ecosystem: Environmental > Aquatic > Freshwater > Lake...
CAGGCCACCACAGGCCACCACAGGCCACCACAGGCCCTGCAAAACGCAGCAGCCGCGGGCCGGAATTCCATCAGCGAATTTCGCTCATGACACAATGTCGTGCACCACGTTGCCGTACACGTCCGTCAGTCGAAAATTGCGGCCTGCATAGCGATACGTCAGTTTTGTGTGATCAAGTCCCAGCAGATGCAGAATGGTGGCGTGCCAGTCATGCACATGACATTTGTTCTCGACAGCAACAGCGCCGTGCTCGTCGGTACTGCCGTAGCTGATTCCGCCTTTGACACCGCCACCCGCCATCCAGTAAGTGTAACCGCGATGATTGTGATCGCGGCCGCTGCCGTTCTGAGCATCAGGCGTGCGCCCAAATTCGCCGCCCCACATCACCAGCGTGTCCTTCAGCAGTCCGCGCTGATCCAGATCTGCCAGCAGTCCGGCAATCGGCCGGTCAATTTCCTGACTGCGAGCCTGCAGGTCAGCTTCAAGCCGAGTGTGATGATCCCAGTTCCCATGATTAATCTCGACAAAGCGAACCCCGGCTTCCACAAATCGCCGCGCCAGCAGACACTGGCGACCAAAGCCGGCAGTCTGATTATCGCCCAGGCCATAAAGGTCCTGAGTTGCCTGAGTTTCCGCTGATAAATCCATCAGATCGGGCAGACTGTCCTGCATCCGAAAGGCCAGCTCGTACGATTCAATGACGCCTTCAATCCCCGGCTGCACCTGCTCACGCTGCAGTTTCTGTCGATTCAGGTCCTGAATAAAATCAAGCTGTCTGCGCTGTTCTGGGCGTGACAATCGCTGATTACGAATGTCGGGTAAAGCCGGTGCATTACCGGCCATCCGCCCCTGAGCCGGGCCTCGCTGCACGGACGGACCGACACGACTGCCCGAATAGACGGCCGGCAGAAATGCACTGCCATAATTCTGTGCCGAAGCCGGCGGCGCATTGAGTGCCACGAAACCTGGCAAACTGTCATTCTCGGTCCCCAGTCCGTACAAGGTCCAGGCACCCAGCGATGGCCGCACAAACTGCGCATTGCCTGTGTGCATCTGCGTAACCGCACGCGGGTGCGTCGGCTGATCACAGTGCAGCGAACGCAGCAGGCACAGCTTGTCAGCCTGTTCGGCCAGAGCAGGAAACAGATCCGAAATCCAGAGTCCGCTCTGTCCCCGCTGGCGAAACGGTGACACGGGAGCCATCAGCGAGCGACGACCGGCTCCCAGTGTTTTCCCGGCATCAGCAATCAGCTGTGGCTTATAGTCAAACGTGTCCACATGCGAAGGTCCGCCCTGCATGCAAAGAAAAATGACTCGCTTTGCGCGAGCCGCAAAATGGGTGGATTTGGGGGCCAGCGGCTGGACTGCCGTCGGCCCATCAGGTGCAGCGGCGCCACCGGCTTCATCAGCCGCCCGCGCCGCCAGCCCAGCCAGTGCCAGATACCCAAAACCAGCCGATGCAGTCTGCAGCATCTGCCGACGCGATCCACCAAAGACAGTAGTCATGACTGATCCCTGACGCTTAATTGAGATAACGGAACTCGGCTGTGGCAAATAAGGCCTGACAAAATTTTGCCAGGTTCACCGCGGAATCCGCGGAGCTGCCCGCCTGCAGATACTGCAGACTGCTCTGCAATTCAGCCTCCGTGGGCAACCGACTAAAGACCAGCTGAAACGCCAGCTGCACCTGAGCAGCCGCCGTTTCAGCCTCCTGCAGCAGTCGGCTGGACAAAGCTTCCGACTGTTCGATCACGAATGGGTTGTTCATCAGGTACAGAGCCTGAGCCGGAGTATTCGACGCTTCACGCTGGCCAATCACCATACTGGGCTCGGCGAAGTCAAACACCTCAAGTGAGCGAGGCAGCAGCCCGCGGGCAACCGGCAGATACACCGAACGATAAGCAACGCTGGCGTCAAACGGACTGGCCTGAGCCATGCCGGGACGAAATCTGCCGGCGGCCCCGTTCATCTGCTGCAGGCGTCGAGCGAGAGGGCCGCGGCTGTCGTTCTCTGACGCAGCGGCGCCCGACATGCCGGGGGCCGCACCAGGTCGAGGTCCGCCCGTCGCCATCACTGCCCCTACAGGTCCGTTCGGCCCAAGGATGGAGGACGGAAATTGTGCCAGCATGGATCCGCGGGGCCGCTGCAGATCCAGGCGACCACTTGCTGCCAGCATACAGTCCCGCAGCACCTCGGCCTGCAGTCGCCGCGGCTGAGCACGGGCGAAGTATAAGTTGTCCGGATCCTGCTCAAATCGCCCCTGATCCCACGCACTGCTTTGCCGGTAAGCTCGACTGGCAACAATCTCGCGAATCAGGCTTTTCACTGACCAGCCATTGTCCACAAAACGAACGGCCAGATAGTCCAGCAGCTGCTGATCAGTGGGGCCAGGACCGGATGCCCCAAAGTTTTCAGTCTCACGCACAATCGCGTCTCCAAACAGATGCAGCCAGATGCGATTGACCATCACTCGAGCCGTCAGCGGGTTGGACGAATCACCGATCCAGCGTGCCAGCTGCAGTCTGCCGGAGCCATTTTTCGGCAGCGGCGACGTCTGTCCGCCCAGCACCTGCACAAACCCGCGAGCTACCGTCTGAGCCTGCTGGTCAATCTCGCCGCGAATCAGCAGTCTTGCATCCTGCGGCTGCGGTCGATCCTGGACACCCATACAAACCGTCAGCGGCTGCCCGTTTTCATCAACACTATTAATACGTGTGGTGAGCTGTGTGGCCTGCTGATCCAGGATGAACTGATTGGCGAGGTTAGGCTGAGGACTGGTACCGCCGGGCTGAGGGCGGAAGGCCGCGCGGCGTGCTTCGGCCGCCTGCTGCTGCACCTCGTCCCGTCGCCGTCTCAGCTCTGTCAGTTCGTCCTTCGTCAATGGAGTATCAACGGGATTCGGGTCACTGACAGGCAAAATCAGCAAGTTGGCCGGATGCCGATTTCGCTGACTGCGCACACCGCCATAACAGGTCTCAGTACTTTGAAAGATCCCGGCAAGTGCGTAGTAGTCAGACTGCGGAATTGGATCAAACTTGTGATCATGACAGCGAGCACAGGCAACTGACACTCCGAGAAAGACACGCGTCGTGACGTCGATCTGTTCGTCAATCAGATCGGCCTGAAACTGACGTGGATTCTGTTCAATCAGCGCCTTCGGTCCGAGCGCCAGAAAGCCGGTTGCGATGAGCTGACTGGCCCACTGTTCATCGGTCTTCGCCGGCAGCAGATCACCCGCCAGCTGCTCACGCACAAAACGAGCATATGGCTTGTCGCTGTTGAATGAGTCAATAACGTAGTCGCGGTATCGCCAGGCGTTGGGCGCAGACACATCAACTTCTTTGCCTGTGGATTCGGCATAACGAACGACGTCCAGCCAGTGACGCCCCCAGCGTTCACCGAACTGCGGCAAGGACAACAGCTGATCAGCAGCGGCCTCAACAGCCTGCTGCGGATCACGCTGCCATGCTGTCAGAAACTGCTGCTGTCGATCAGGTTCCGGGGGCAGCCCAATGAGATCCAGAGACAGCCGCCGCAGCAGAGTCAGCGGATCTGCGTCAGGCGCAGGCTGCAGCTGATGAGCAGCATGCTGTCGCGCCAGCAGACGGTCAATCGGAGCAGCCGACCAGGCGGTCGCCGGCGGAAGCTCGGGAGACTGCGGTGGCTGAAAAGCCCAGAAGCGGCGACCCTCGGTAATCTTTTCCGGCGTGACTTTGGACTGTATCACCTGCTCTGTCGGAACTCGCGGATCAGGAGCCCCCATTTCGATCCACTGGCGAAAATCTGCGATCACTGCCGGCGGCAGCTGCCCGTTGGGCGGCATCCGCAGACCACGGTAATTGATGGCTTCCCAGAGCATGCTGGCATCCAGATCACCGGGCACGACCGCCGGCCCGGATTCACCACCCGCCAGCAGCGATTCTCGGCTGGAAATCGACAGGCCACCGCGAATGCCCTGCCCGCCCTCGGTGGAATGACAGCGACCGCAGCTTTCCAGCAGTACCGGGCGAATCTTCGCTTCGAAGAACTTTTCCTGCTCGGCTGTGATTTGCTGCGGAGGCTGTTGTTCGTCCGCCTGCAGCGTGACGACTGCCCCGGCACTGACTGGTCCGGCACTGACTGGTCCGGCGAGCAAAAACAACAGGCAGCAGGCTGAGTCAATGAAAAGGAAGCGCCGCATGTCTGGGAATCCTGGAAACGTGGAATCGCCTTGAAGCCGACAGGGCATCCGCAACAAATTGCGATTGCCCTGCCTGAACTGATCAAAACCTGATCTGACTGTTTCTGCAGGCCTGGAGAACAGGAGTCTGAGTGTATTGTGACAAAGCAAAACATTTCCGCAAAAACGCGCCGTTTACACGAAGCAGTGCTCGGGCTGGAAAGCCCGAGCTGCGTTTTGTCACAAACCGGTCCTGCAGCCAGACCGACTACTCGCCGTCCGGACGATTCGGGCGAACTGCGTCACCACCATCACCACCGGGACGACGACGCTGACCTTCCGGTCGGCCCCCCGGCTGACCGCCTGGGCGGCCACCGCCCTGCTGCAGTCGGGACATGGCCTGCTGCAGTTCGGTTTTGTCGATACCGCCATCCTTATTGGTATCGACGCGTTCCAGATTCTGCCGCATGCGTTCCGGAATTTCTTCGCCCGTCAGCTTGCCGTCCTTGTTGGCATCGCGAGTTTCGAACATGCGGGTGAGCATTTCGCCGCTGGGGGCACCGCCGCCGGGGGCACCGCCCTGCCCCGGCCGACCAGGCTGTCCGGGACGTCCCGGTTCACCGGGCTGTCGCCCCAGCCCTTCCGGCAGACCGGCTGGCCGCAGCTCGTCCGTGCTGATCGTTCCGTCCCCGTTTTTGTCGAGTTTAGCGATTGCTTTGGCGGCATTTTCGATTTCAGCCGGAGACAGCGAACCATCCTGATCGGCATCGAGTGCCTGCATCAGGGGTGCCACCATCCGCTGCCGACCGGCACCGCGACCGCCTTCTGGAGCATCCTGAGCAAAACCGGGGGCAGCAGCAGCCGCGAAAGCCAGAGTTGCGAGTAAACTGGTAGAAATCTTCATGTTTCAGGTTCCTGTCGTCAGTTGGTTGGTGTTTAGCCTGTGTCTCCCTGAAATTCCGCCGTCCGGCAGCCGGAATCCACAGGAGATTTGATAATTTCATGGCAGCGAGAACGAATACTTGCTGTCGGAGGACATCCATGAGCGCTAATACCGATGAGGAACTGGAGCTGCTGCACCGTGACGGCGAAGCGGCTTTGGCCCATTTGTTTGCCGCCAGTCAGCCGCGTTTGGAGCGAATACTGCGGTTTCGCATCGATCCGCGGATTCGGGGGCGAGTGGAATCGGCCGACGTGCTGCAGGAAACCTGGCTGACGGCCGCGCGGCGGCTGCGTGAGTATTTGCAGCAGCCGACGGTTTCTCCGTTTGTCTGGCTGCGACAACTGGTACTGCAGACGCTGGTGGACCTGCACCGGCACGAGTTTCGCCAGCGCCGAGACGCCGGCCGCGAAGTGCACGAGGGGAACGCCAGCCCGCTGGCAGACACCAGCCTGTCAATGGCGGATATTCTGCTGGCGCAGCTGACATCACCCAGCGGTCGGCTGGTGCGAGAAGAAGAGATCCAGCAACTGCAGCAGGCCCTGAATGCGCTGCCCGAGCTGGACCGCGAAGTCCTGGCACTGCGGCATTTTGAACAACTGAGCAATTTGCAGACGGCCGAGGTTCTGCAACTGTCGATCACGGCTGCCAGCAATCGCTACGTGCGCGCCGCAGCCCGACTGGCCGAGATCCTGCAGCGCACTGCGGGCGGAGGTCTGCCATGAGCACAGCAAGCGACATACCCGAAGAGGAGCGGCATCCGGTGGAACTGCTGGCAGAAGAGTTTGCCGAACGCATGCGGGCGGGCGAACTGCCGGATGTGGAAGCGTACTGTCGGCGTCTGCCCGAGCACAGCCAGCTGCTGCGAGCCGTACTGTCGACGGTGCTGGCAACCGAGCGAGTCAGCGGGCATCACCAGGCAGTAGCGCGGGCTGAATCGGCGGCGGCCACAGTCGTCATGCCGCAAACAGCCGGCGACTTTCAGCTGCTGCGTGAAATCGGACGGGGCGGAATGGGCATCGTATACGAAGCGCTGCAGAAATCCCTGAAACGTCGAGTGGCACTGAAGGTGGTAAACCAGTTCATTGCCAGTTCGGAAAAGCAGCTGCGGCGATTTCGCCGGGAAGCTGAGTCTGCGGCGCGACTGCACCACAGCAATATTGTCCCGGTCTACGGATTCGGCGAGGATCAGGGGCTGCAGTTTTATGCCATGCAGCTGATCGAAGGGTCAACGCTGGCGGAGGTCCTGGACGTTCTGCGTGAGCTGGATCCCGTAAGCTTCGAGACCGCACCGTCGCCTGATGTTCGCGCGATCCGAGCGCAGGCTGCGGCCAGACGACTGCTGTCCGCAAAGACGCTGCCTTCGCACAGTCCGTCAGCAGGCCAGGGAGACCTTACTGCAGAGCTGGCTGCGTCGTCGCCAATGTCTTCCAATCCGGACCAGACAGTTCTGGCCACGGCACCAGCAAACACCGGCGGCGACTTTCAGCTGACTCAGTCGCTGCCCGCAGCAGCAGAGGCGATGCATGCAGCGAGGTCTGCTGAACGCGTGGCAAAGGGACCGGGAATCACTTTGCCGCCCGAATATTTTCGGCATATTGCCAGACTGACTGCTGCTGCGGCAAACGGACTGCACTACGCTCATGGACAGGGCATTCTGCACCGAGACATTAAACCGGCCAATCTGCTGCTGGATCCTGACGGCACGATTCGGATCGCTGATTTTGGGCTGGCGCGAGCTATTGAGCCTGCAGCCCAGACGCAGACGGGTGAGATCGTGGGCACACTGCGTTACATGGCACCTGAGCAGCTGCGGGGGCAGGCGGATCAGCGGACGGATGTTTACGCGCTGGGGCTGACGCTGCAGGAACTGCTGACACTGCAGCCGCCCGGCATTCCACTGATGTCGGCGGGTGGTCATCGTGAAACGGTGTCGCTGCGATCGCTGCGCCCGGAAGTGCCTCGAGATCTGGAGACGATTGTTCAAAAGGCCTGCAGTGCTGAACCTGAGCGTCGTTACCAGACAGCAGCGGATCTGGAGGCTGACCTGCTGCGATTTCTGGAAGATCGTCCGATTCTGGCGCGACCGGCGGGGCTGGCCGAACGTGTTTGGCGCTGGTCGCGACGCAATCCGCAACTGGCCACACTGTCCGCAGCAACTCTGCTGCTGATGCTCTCAGTCGTGGTGATTCTGGGTGTAAGCAATCGGCGGATCCAGCGACTGCTGACAGCCCGGGACAAGCAGTATGAACGCGCGGAACAGTCATTGCAGGACAAGGGTGCGGCGCTGCAGACGGCGGATCGTGAGCGTCAGCGTGCAGAGAAGAACCTGCAGCTGGCAGTGACGGCCTTTGAAGAAGTGTTTGCGAATATTTCTGCGCGTGGTCGTGCTGAGGTACTGCTGGAGGAGCTGGGTGGTGAGGAGTCGCTGGAGGACACAACGGCGGTACTGAGCGCGGCGGATGTGACGCTGCTGGAAACGCTGCTGGGTTTCTTTGATCGACTGGCGGCTGAGAATTCGCGGAACCTGGGTCTGACGGCAGCTGAGGCGCGGCGGCGTGTGGGTGATATCCAGCGACAGCTGGGGCGGCTGGAGGATGCGGCAAAGTCGTATCAGCAGGCGCTGGAGGCATGTCGTAACGCAGAGACGGGGAACTTGACCGATACGGCAGCGAAGAACATCGAGCAGACAGCGCCGGCCATCGTGGAGGCTCGCATTCTGCATGAGCTGCAGCAGCTGGAGATGCGGCGGGGCAACCTGCCAGCGGCACTGCAGGCCCTGCAGCAGCTGCGAGCGGTGCTCAGTCCGAACTCGGCAGCCGGGCAATCGACAGCCGGTCGTCATCTGCTGGCGGCGTCACTGAATGGACTGACGGCCATGGGGCTGCGACAGGGACTTGAGCCACGCAGTCGCTTCCGCGCTGCCACCGGTGGTCTGGCCGGCTTTCCTGCAGTCGGTGCCGCCGGTGCGGGGGTAATGGAGGCGGCGCTGGAGCAGCGGATACGGAGAGCAGCCGACACGAATGCAGAAGCCTTGCGAATTCTGCGGCAGCTCACTTCGGAGGATTCATCCAGTCTGGCATGGCAGCTGGATCTGGCTCGCGCGCTGCGCGACAGTGCGCGCATCGCCCAGCTGCGACAGGACTGGCCGGCAGCCGAACCGGCAGTGCAGGAAGCAGTGAAAATTCTCGAATTGCTGCACAGTCAGCATCCGGAGACGGCCCTGCTGCAGTTCGAACTGGCGGATGTGCTGGGAACGCTTTCCGGATTACGTCCGGGGGATTTGCCGCAGCTGCAGCGATCCGTGGCACTCAGTCGTCAGCTGTCTGAGCGTTATCCCGGGGTACCAGAGTACCGAAGTCTGCTGGCAGCGACGTTGGCGCGTGTGGCCGGTGTGAGTGCCGGCCAGGGTCAGTTCACGCGTGCGGAAAGCGACCTGCAGGAGGCGGTTGAGATTCTGCAAAGTCTGGCCGAACAATATGCGGAGGCAGTCACGTGGCATGTGGCTCTGGGACGCACGAGACAGCAGCTGGCCGGAATGTATCTTCGCAATAATCGACCGCAGCAGGCGCGAGCGGTCCTGCAGGATGCAATCGCAGAACTGGAAAGGGTTGTTAATGGTGCAAAACTGAATGGTCGGCAGCGGCCGGCGCTGCTGGCGATGCTGAAACGGCTGCGAGAGATGCAGCCGAGCGAATGAGACTGCAGCGGTCGCGCGGGATTGGTCGGGAGGCAGCGACAGAGCTGCAGTAAGCAGTACTCACTGCAGGCGAAATCTTGCGTTTTCCGTTCCTGGGGCTTAGGATAGGACGATTCGAGTGCAGTCCTGATGCATGGGGGAGAACAGTTGCATGCTGACAATGCTGGGATCACCACGACGTGGCAGCGACGGAAAGACTCGGCGACAAACCCTGCAGGCCGGTATGCTGGCGGGGCTGGGTGGCCTGTCTGGTGCGGGCCTGTCGCAGATTCTGGCGGCTGAAGAGTCCGGTCAGATTCGCGATGCGAAGGCGAAAAATGTGATCTTCATTTTTCTGCTGGGCGGCGCGGCGACTCAGGACATGTACGACCTGAAACCTGCTGCACCGGCGGAGGTCCGCGGCGAGTTCCAGCCGATTGCAACGACGGTACCAGGGATTCAGGTTTGCGAGCACTTGCCGCGACTGGCCCGTCTGGCTGATCAGTTCGCATTTATTCGTTCGGTCAGTCACACGGCCGGCTGTCATAATTGTCTGCCCTGTTACACGGGCTACGATCTGATGCCGCCGGACCAGCACCCGCGTCCCACGGATGCTCCCAGCATCGGCTCTGTGCTGCAGTACCTGCAAGGGCCGCCGTCAGGATCACCCCAGTACGTTTACATGCCAAACTGGCTGGGCTGGGGCCAGTCTTTTCGCAGGGCGGGGCCGTATGCCGGTTTTCTGGGGCGACGTTATGACGCGCTGACCACTGAGTGTTCCCCGTACTACGACAAAGACTCGTTTGCCCCTTCGCCGGGCAATCCGCAGACGGTCCGAGGTCTGCCGCTGCTGCCCAGTACATCACTGGAAGACGGCATGACGATCGACCGCCTGAATACTCGTCGAACCCTGCTGGCACAGATCGATTCAGAGCGGCGACGACTGGAAGAGGCCGCTGCTGCCGGCCTGGTATCCTACCAGCGGCAGCAGGAGCAGGCTTTTGATTTGCTGACATCTTCAGAGCTGCGGCGGGCGTTTGACCTGTCGCAGGAATCACCGCAAATGGTGCAGCGATACGGCAACACGCTGTTCGGCAATACAACTTTGATTGCCCGCAGGCTGATTGAGGCGGGCGTGAGATTTGTGAATGTCACATGGGACCTGTTCTGGGGACCGGTGAACGTCGATTACGACGCCTGGGATACTCACACAAACAACTTCCGCATTCTGAAAAACAACAAGCTGCCGGGTTTTGATCAAACGATGGAGGCCCTGATGACGGACCTGTCCGAGCGTGGTTTGCTGTCAGAGACGATGATCGTGGTGACCAGTGAAATGGGTCGGACGCCTAAGATCAACGGCAATGCGGGCCGGGATCACTGGACCAACTGTTATGGTTCGCTGCTGGCGGGGGCAGGGATCCGAGGCGGTACTGTATACGGCGCCTCAGATGCACAGGCTGCCTGGGTGGCAGACAATCCGGTGCGTCCTGCGGATCTGCTGGCGACTGTTTATCGGTCACTGGGAATTGACCCGGCTACCCGAGTACCGGATCACACCGGTCGTCCTGTGGAGATTGCGCAGGGTGGTCATGAGATTCGGGATGTGATGGTTTGACAGCGATTCCCGGAGGCACTTGGCACGAGGGAGGGGAGAATCACGATGCTGGCTGCACGGCTAATATTACTGTTCTGCAAGTTGCTCTGTTGGGCGGAAGAACCATCAGGACTTGCGGTGGCAGCATCGCAAGCTGACGAAGCACCGATTGAACCGCCAGCAGCAGGTCCGGAGCTGCTGAAGTACACTCCTGAGCAGATTGAGCAGGCTTATGCGGGCCGTCGCATGCCTGAGGCGGTCTCGATGTACCTCGTGATCGCGCGTGGTGGCCAGCTGGATGGCAGTGGCGGCTGGTTTCACCCTGCGGCCAGCCGATTTTCTTTTGAGCGACTGGCAAAACACTTTGAAGCAGATCCCGCGCAGCCGCTCACAAAAGCACAGTTCACTGGTCACGAACGTATCTTTGAACAGCTCGATCGCGATCATGATGGCAGTCTGACTCAATTTGACCTGGACTGGTCGGACAGCAATCCATGGGTTCGACAGTCGTATATGGTGAATCGAATTTTCCGCCGGCTGGAAGCTGACGGGGATGGACAGCTGACATCTGAGGAACTGACGGCCTGGTTCGACAAGCTCAGTCAGTCGGGCGGACCGATTCGTTTTGAGCAGTTCCGGGACGCCCTCGTTCCGCCGGGCAGCGGGTTTTCTCCGGGTGATATGCCGTCGCAGGAGATGCTGATCAGGGGGTTTCTGGCCGGGGAAATTGGTTCCCTGCAGGAGGGCCCAGGCCTTGAGGAGGCGGCTCCTGATTTCACAGTGCGAGCCATCTCAGGGAAGGAGACGGTCCGGTTGTCGGAACGACTGGGCAGGCGACCGCTGGTGCTGGTTTTTGGAAATTTCACCTGCGGTCCATTTCGGTCCATGTATCCGACGGTGGAGGCTGTTTGGAATCGTCAAAAGGAACACGCTGATTTTCTGTTTGTGTATGTCCGGGAGGCACATCCCACAGACGGCTGGGTGATGAAGTCGAACGAGAAAGCCGGGGTGGTGATTGCGCAGCCGCAAACTTTTGCTCAGCGGCAGCAGGTGGCTGAGCAGTGTGTGGCGAAGCTGAAGCCCAGTATACCATTTTATGTGGATGACATGGAAGATACGGCGGGGAACCTGTGGAGCGCGATGCCGGCGCGGCTGTACGTGATTGATTCACAGGGGAAGGTCGCGTGGAAGAGTGGTCGCGGCCCGTTTGGCTTCAAGCCGGAAGAAATGGAGCAGGCGCTGCTGATGCTGCAGCTTGAAGAGAGTGACGTGCAGTAGTCCTTCGACAATCACGCAGAGACTGGCGGGAGAACATCCTGTGTGGACTCAGGTTTATGCTCCGGTACTGAACGATCGCCTGCTGTCTGCACTGGTTGCCAGTTTGCCGGTTGTGGTGCTGCTGGGACTGCTGGCATTTTCGCATTTGCGGGCCCATCTGGCGGCGCTGGCAGGTCTGGGCGCGGCACTGACCGTAGCCATCGTGGTCTATCGCATGCCACCGCAACTCGCGCTGATGGCGGGCCTGCACGGGGCCTGCTATGGACTGTTGCCAATTGGCTGGATCGTGCTGAATGCAATTTTTCTGTACGACCTGACGGTTGCTGCGGGAGATTTTGAGGTGCTGAAAAACTCGATCGGTCGGTTTGCCGCCGATCGTCGGCTGCAAGTGCTGTTGATTGCGTTTAGTTTCGGGGCTTTTATCGAGGGTGCTGCAGGATTCGGGACTCCGGTGGCCATTTCCGCTGCGATGCTGATCGGTCTGGGATTCCGTCCGCTTGAGGCAGCCGGGCTGGCGCTGATTGGCAACACAGCTCCGGTCGCGTATGGTGCGCTGGGTACGCCAATCATCGCGCTCGCGGCGGTGACCGACCTGCCGCTGGAGTCTTTAAGTGCAGCTGCCGGTCGCATCTTGCCGGTATTCTCCTGTGCTATACCGTTCTGGCTGGTGTGGGTGATGGCCGGTCGCAAAGCGATGCTGGAAGTGGCCCCCGCCTGCATGGCGGCCGGTGGCAGCTTTGCCGCCGTGCAGTTTCTGATGAGTAATTTTCACGGCCCGTGGCTGGTAGACATTGCCGGATCCATTGTTTCGATGCTGACGCTGATTCTGCTGCTGCAGTTCTGGCAGCCAAAGTCCGTCTGGAAATTTGATTACGAAATTGAGACTGGACCAGTTGAAACAGAGTCCCCGGCTGGGCAGTTCGTCAGCCCGGTCAGGCTGTTTAAGGCGTGGCTGCCGTGGCTGCTGATGTCCATTTTTGTTTTCGCCTGGGGAACTCCGCAAATTCGCACACTGCTGAATGGCGGCACGCCGGAACAGCCAAACGCCCTGTTCGGCATCACCCGCATTGAACTCGATGTGCCGCTGCTGCATCAGGCGGTGCAGCGAGTACCTCCGGTGGTGAAAGTCGCCGGGGCCGAAGCTGCCGTCTTTCGCATTGACTGGCTGGCGGCAACAGGCACCGGCTTGCTGCTGGCAGCATTGCTGAGCGGTCTTGTGCGCGGGTTTCGACCGCTGGCACTGATTTCCATCTACGCAGGTACAGTCCGACGCTGCAGCAACTCGTTGCTCACAATTTCCGCGATGATTGCTCTGGGGTTTGTCACCAAAGCCGCCGGGATAGACGCCACAATGGGTCTGGCGTTTGCAGCAACCGGTGATTTGTTCCCAATCTTCAGTGCACTGCTGGGCTGGCTGGGAGTAGCACTCACAGGCAGTGACACGTCATCAAACGTGCTGTTTGGCGGTCTGCAAAAAATCACTGCCGAGCAGCTGGGGCTGAATCCGATCCTGACGGCGGCCGGAAACACGACCGGCGGCGTGATGGGCAAGATGATCGATGCGCAAAGTCTGGTGGTCGCCTCGGTGGCCACCGGGCAGTCAGGTTCCGAGGGAAAAATTCTGCGATATGTCTTCTGGCACAGCATTGCCCTTGCCGTTCTGACAGGATTGGTGATTCTGGCATTCGCGAGGTTACTGCCGCAGCATTGGATGCCGAGCCTATAGCCGAGAATCAGCCCGGCACCGCGAAACCGCACCGGATTTTCGTTGCATTTGCACGACCGGCTGTTCTCAGTTCACTTGCCGTAAAGGTCTTGCAAAGCCTCAGCCAGCTGGGCAAACTGGAACTCAAAACCCGACTCAGCCAGCCGCCGCGACCTGACGTACCGTCCATAAAGTGCCAGTTCCGGATCGGTCCGCAACAGCCAGCGAGCTCCGAATCGCACCATCCACTCGGCAGCCGGCAACCCAACAGGCATGCCCACCACGCTTCGAAGTTGTCGCATGAATTCAGCCTGACTGACAGGATGCGGAGCTGACGCCACAAACACACCGTTCATTGCAGTGTCCCCGACGGCCAGAGTCATCAGGCGACACAGATCCGTCTCGTGGATCCAGCTCAAACCCTGCTGACCGCTGCCAACTCGCCCTCCCAGCCCCCAGCGTGCCAGCGGCAGCAGCTTGTTCATGGCACTCGCACCAGCGCCCCGATCTTTGCCCAGAACAAAACTGGTGCGCAGAATCACCTGCCGCTGTTCAGGCAGAACACTTTCCCTGAAGGCGTCTTCCCAGGCCCTGCCGACGAAGGGAGCGAGCCCGTAACCGGTCGCAGAGTCTTCATCACACCACGTGACCGGCGGGTCCCCGTAGATGTGCGCTGTGCTCATCTGCACCCAAACGGGCGGAGCGGACTTCAGATTTCGCAGCGCTGCTCCCAGTGCTCGGGTTGACTCCACCCGTGATCGCAATATTTCATCCTGATGATCGGGCGTTTTGATGCAGTCGACACTGCGTCCGGCCAGATTGATCAGCCCGCAGGCACCATCCAGCGACTGTTGCCACGCCCCAGGTGAACGACCATCCCAGGCCACGTGTCGCCACGTCCCTGCAGCAGGACTGGAACGAGACAGAAGAATGACTTCAGCCCCGAGGCTGTTCAGATGAGTAGCGATCGCCAGGCCGATAAAGCCACTGCCGCCGGCAATCACGACACGGCGGTCGCAGACGGCGGCAGCAGCGGACTTTTCGTTCAGCGGGAGATTCAGCACAAGTTGTGCCCCATCGAGGTTTTCCGAACACCAGCAATCAGTAAACCGCTGCGAGTATCTGGAAATTAACCGTGATGGACAATTGCATCGTCGATTACTGTTCGCCCTGAATGCAATAGATTCGCGTCCCCGTGCGGATCACGAACCGACTGTCGGACGCGGCAACGCCGTACACAATCGGATCGCGAGCGGATTCTCGCGATCCTTCGCGACGCTTCCGAAAGCTCTCCTCCATTGCTGTCAGCTCAGCGGCATCAAGTGACCTGTCACCGTTCAGATCTACCCGAGGCAGCATTTCCCGAAACTCGGCCGGCAACTCCTGCTCACTGACCACGCCATCAGCATTTGCATCGGCTTTTTTAAGCATAGCCACCATTCCCCCGCCCGGACCGCCTCGACCTCTTTCCGTTGATGCAGCAGTTTCAACCGATGCCGCGGGTGTACCACCCGACCTGCTGCTGTCAGCCACTGCCGGAGAACCGTAGGCACTGCCCTCGCCTTCCCGATAAGTCTCCGGCTGCGGCGGATTCAGCGGATCCCACAGGAGATTGGTACTAACCCTGTTAAAGTCGGCTCCGCGTCTGACTACATGGGTGCTGCCATCTTTCCCGAAAAACCACGTGTTCTCGCCGGAAACGACAGGGGTCGCCCAGCAGGTGGTGCCAAGTCGATCCATGTACTGCAGCTGGCCTGTTTCGGCCTGCAGACACGACAACACCCCGACATTGTTCAGATAGTACACGTACGAGCCGTTGACAACAGGACTGGCGTAATCGCAGAACGACTTCGAAGCCCGCCACAGCACCGCTGGCGCAAGGCGAGAATTCTCACCCGGTGTCAGGCACAAATTCGACTGTGCTGCATCCTGTGTCGAGCCAAACTCTGGCACACGAGCCCCAACAAACAGTCGACCATTGATCGCTGCCGGTGATGGAACGGAATTACCAGCCAGACCGCCAACCGTCCAAAGTTGCACTCCATCCCGTGGACTCCAGCCGGTCACCGAACCGGCGGAGCTTACGATCACCTGCAGTTCTCCGCCAAACTCCGCGACAATGGGCGACGTCCAGGAAGTGCCTGAGGGACGCTCTGACCGCCAGACTGTGGCACCTGTCCGCTTCTGCAACGCCAGTAAAAATGAGGGACCACGGTGCTCAATATTCAAAATAACGAGATCGTCAGTCTGCGTCGGTGAGCTGCCCAGTCCATGGTTGTTCTGAAAACGGCCGTATTCCGCAACCAAATCGCGTTTCCACAGCAATTCGCCGCTGTGCGATAAGGCCAGAACATCGCCACCCTCAAAGAAACAGTACACGCCGCTGGCATCGACTACAGGCGTCGGGGCAGCGCGAGAAGCCGAATAGTTAGACGGCCCGGTGGTGGATGCCGCCTGCCGATAAGACCAAAGCACTTTTCCACTGGTCAGCTGCAAACAACTGACACAGCACTCTTCCTTCTGCGGCCCGATGACGCTGCAGACGAACACTCGACCATTCAGGATCACCGGACTGGACTGTCCATATCCAGGTAACTCGAGCTGCCAGGCAACATTTGTGGCCGGTGACCATGTCACAGGAAAGCTGCCGTCTGCTACGGACGAACCTCCGTTGCGAAAGCTGGTCCATCCGGGGTCTGGCTGCACGCCCCAGAGCGATCGGCAACTGCAGAACAGGCCCGTCAGCAATACCAGATACAGCGCATGAAAGTCGCTTCTTCTCACAATGAAACTCCTGCATAAGACCAAGACAACAGAGCGACCGCATCGCGTGATACGGTGAGACACAAAAAATGCAGCCCAGCGAGCAGTTCGGGCACGCAGCGGCAAAACGCTTGCGAATCCGAGGCTCACTGACGTGGAAGACCGCAGTGGTCAGCGACGCCGCAGAGCCGATCGCGTGGAACAGTCGTGAGGCAGACTGCAGGCAAGCACGCACATGAAGTGCCGCGGCAAGCTCCCATAAAACTCTGAGACTTCCGATATTGCAACCGAAAGAACCGATCGATCAGCGCAGCGCATGTGGCTGTTCCTAAGAATTACAATTATGCGGCCGACCAGTCGCGCGGAACATTTTGCACAACGTATGCAAAACTGCAAGCATCGGAACGGCAAATTCCGCAGCGATTCAGCCAAACACTGACAATCGGAAACTTCACCTCTTTTTTTTCAGTTGCCAAAGCGTCTGCACGTTAAGCTTCACATCAGTCCTGAGTTCCCTGCAGACCGCACATCCTCGCCAACTGACAGCCCGCAATTTTCCCGCCGGACACCGCAGATTCATGCCTCCAGCAGCACCGCCTGACAGTTCCAGCCTGTTTCCCGCTGAACAAGCGACACATCGATCGCGGCGCAGATCCCTGCGGCTTATGTCGCCTGCGGTCGTCCTTCTGCCGCTGTGTGGTTTGTGGCTGCAATTCCAAACGACGGATGCTGACACTCATAGGGCCCGAAATATCGCGATGGCTCAGGACAGCGGGCTTCGCCCAGAGGTAGTCCGACGCGGCAGACTGTTGCGGACCGTGCCCGTTCGCGGCGAGATAGCCACTCATCAGCCCGGCATCGTCTACAACGACTGCCGATACTGGCCTCGAAAAATTGTCGAACTGCTGCCTGAGGGAACTCAGGTGCAGCCGGGCGACATTCTGTGCGAACTGGACTCGGCCGAAATCCGAACAAAACTGCGGGATCTGTCGCTGCAGCTGATTCGAGCAAGAGCGGGCTGGCAAACGGCGGTTGCCGGTGAAACTCTGCAACAGCTAAAGAATGATCGCAGACTCAGTAGCAATCAGCAGCAGGCTCAGCTGACCAGGGATCAATGGACCGCCTTTCATGAAGCCGAGGCCGATCAGGAACTGCGGCAATTGCACGGTGATGTGATTTTGCGTCAGGATTCCGCCACAATCGCTCAGGAGTCCTGGGAACGCACCCGCGACCTGTCAGCACTCGGTATCAACAGCATGGCCGAGCTGGAAATTCGTGAGGTCGAAAAACAGAACGCCGATCGGGCCGTTTTGCGGGCCGCAGGGCAACTGAATCTGACAGAGACGTTCCACCACCGAAAAAAATCGGCCGAGCTGCAGTTCAATGCAGAACTGGCATCCGCCGAACTGCACCGCACCGGACTGCAGAATGAACTGGCTGCCGCTGTGCAACACGTGAAATCCCTCGAAATGCAGCAGTCAATGGCCGGCCTGCAGCTTCACATCGACTATCTGGAACGGGCGCTCCGCGACTGTACCATCCGCGCTGGTCGCGCGGGTGAGCTGATCTACTGCCACAACCGCGACGAAGGAAAGTACATTGAAATCGGTGGCACAGCCCACTACAGCCAGGAACTGTTTCGGATCGTTGATCGCTCCCGCATGATCGTGGCGGGTCGAGTCAGCGAAACGCAGGTGTTTGAATTGTCCGCTGGCCTCCCGGCCGAAGTACGTCTGCCAACTTTGCCAGGCGTCAAATTCATGGCCCGGCTGGACTGGATTGCCCCGATCCCCAGCCCCATTTCGTGGTTTGCGCCAAATGACCTCTACAACGCCGTGCAACTGGAGCTGCTGGCTGCCGAAGAATCGCTTGCCGGAATTGCGTTCGGGACAACTGCTGTCTGCGAGATTCTGACGGAAGATCGGCAAGATGTGCTGCAGATTCCGATCAGCGCAGTGTTCCGCCATGGTTCGCAGGCAGAAGTCCTGCTGGCTGGCCCGTCCGGACGGCAGCGGCGACAGGTCGTCACGGGAGCCATCAGTGCAACCCAGGTTGAGATCCTGCAGGGCGTCGCTGAAGGCGAAACTGTACTGACTGGCAACCAGTCGCAGCTGCGGCGCATTGCGAACAGTCTGCCCTGAAGTTGCTGCCGCCGTCAGCGACCGTCGCGCAGACGATCACCGAGGAAATTGTCCAGCTCAGGAATGTCGTAGATCTTCGAAATCGTGGTCTCGAGATCGTACGGCACTCGGTGGAATTCAATCATGTCGTCGTTGACAGTGACGTACGAAGACCGGGGGTCATTATTGCGTGGCTGTCCGACGGAGCCGACATTCACCATGATCTTGCCGCTGCCGATGCGGTACTTGAAACCGATCTCTTCGGGCACAAGAAAGTCGAACGTATCAGTGAACACACCGGGAATGTGCGTGTGCCCCTGAAAGCAGTTCTTGTCGATCAAAGCAAAAATTTTCTCCATCTTCACTTTGTTGTAGATGTCATCCGGGAATACGTACTCGTTGAGCGGGTTGCGAGCCGAACCGTGGACGAACATTGACTGCGACGCTTCATCGCGGTAACGCCGATTGAGTTCCCCGAGAAAGTCCCAGCGCTTTTCAGCTTTTGGACCGACACCGCGTTCAAGTACGCTGCGAGTCCAGAAGATGGAACGTTCGGCAGCGGCATTAAACCCCTCGGGGTCAAACAAGGCGGCCTGATCGTGGTTACCAAGCAGGCAGAGGTCGAGGTCCATCACCAGATCGACACATTCAGCCGGGTTGGGGCCGTAGCCGACTACGTCCCCCAGACAAAAGATCTCGGTGATTCCTTTGCTGCGAATGTCGGCAAGCACTGCCTTCAGGGCTTCGAGATTGCCGTGGATGTCGCTGATCAAGGCTCTCAAGGGACTGGTCCTGATATCACTGGAGATCACTGCTGGAGATCACTGACTGTAAAGCTTCGATGCTTTGTCGAAAAATCGGCTAACCGGGGTACGGCGGAATCAGACAGTTTCTGAAATGAAAGGCCGAATGCCGCCCGAAACCCCGCCAGAATCTGGCCATTCCGAATGTGCGGAGGGCAATCGCCCGCCCGCACGGATTGTACGCGTCGTTAAAGTCGCGGACAAGCGTCAAAACCTGCCTGAACTGCCCGAACTGCCTGTGTCTCAGAGTCGACTGCGGACCTGTCAGCTGTGCGCCGTTCCCAGCATCACGGAATTCAGCCCGCTGCCGATCCCAAGAAGCGCAAAACGCTCGCCGGACCGAGGCGGCTCAGCCTGCATGCCAAGAGACAGCGCCATTGGCAAAGCGGCAGCGCCCGTATTGCCCAGAAATTCGACTGTGGGAAAATCCAGCGCCGGGTCCAGGTTCAGTCGCTGCATCAGGGCCGTCCGATGCTGTCGTCCCACCTGATGAGTAAAGACGCGGGTGACATCCGCCGCCTGCCAGCCGAGCACATGCTGCGTTTTTTGCCAGGTTTGCTGAGCCAGTGCAATTCCGGCATGCAACAGTGCCTCTGAGTCTGTCTCCATGCGGGGGCGTCCGTCACCTCCACCCGCCTCAACTCCCCCGGCACACAACTGATGCGCCGCAGAATCCGACAGCCAGGCTCCGCCCAGCAGACGATGACCGGTGCGACTAAGCCGGCGGTCACAGAGCACAATGGCAGCGGAGCCGGAACCGATCGTCAGCGATGCAAAGGCTGATTTGATGGACTGCCGAGTCAGTGCAGTGTCCTGCAGCAGGCTGTCAATGGTGCCTTCCACAAGATCACGCCCGGTCTCGGTACCCACCACAATTCCCGCCCGAATTCGGCCCAGCTCTATCTGGTCTGCAATCAGCAGCAGGCCGTTGAGCAGTCCCAGACAGGCGTTACTGACATCAAGCACCAGACAGTCGGCCGGCAGACCGGCTCCATGATGTACTCCGGCAGCTGTGGCTGGCTCCATACGGTCCCGGCAGACAGAGCCGTGCACAAGAGCACCGATCAGATCGGCCGACAGACCGGACTGCTGCAGTGCCAGTCGAGCAGTCTGCACACTGACAGTTCCGGGCAGCACACCGGGGTCCCACCAGCGACGTTCCCGAATTCCCGTCATCAGTTCAAGCCGTCCGGCGGGCAGCCCCAGACGCTGGTACACGGGAGCCAGTCGTTCTTCGATCTGGTCTGAGGTGATAACATGAGACGGCAGCAGGTGCGCTGCCGCCTCAATGCAAACATTGTGATATCTCATTCCACTGCTCACCCGAACTACTGCTGTTTTGCCAGCTTTGCCACAATGTCGGCGATCGCGCGGCTGTCCTCAGCCGCCACCACCATGGTGTTTTTGGCAGCCACTTTCCCGTCGCGACCAATCACAAACGTCCAGCGCTTTGCAGTGATGCTGCGGATCAGGAGCTCGTCCTTCCCGTCAATCACGGCCTTCACTGACTTCTCTTCTTTCGTCACGGGAACACCAAACGCTTCAGCCACTCGCCCTTCAGTGTCAGCAAGCAGCGTGAAATTGAGATTGTGCGCCTTGCGAAACAACTGATGATTGCGGACAGAATCTCCGCTGACACCCACGACCTCGACACCCTTTTGCTTCAGCCCGGACAGATCATCACGGAAGGCACACGCCTGCTTTGTACAACCACCTGTCATGTCAGCCGGGTAGAAGTACACAACGATGATACTGCTGCCCACGTGATCCTCGGACTTCCACGACTTGCCATCCTGATCGAGTGCCGTGAAGACGGGTGCTTTGTCGCCCACGTTGACGTCCGCTGCGTTGACGCCGGCAGACGCCTGAATTCCGGCGACTGCGGCCAGCACCAGCAGAGCACGTCGGGAAATCACTACTGCGGCAGTCCTGAAGATCCACATTTTCATGGCCAAATCCCCCTGTTTTTCCCAGTTTGTTTCGGAATTGCACTGAGCGCAAAAAAAAACGGCTGACAGAGAACTGTCAGCCGCCGGAAGAGATCCGAAGGAGTGATCAGATCACTTCTTCTTAGCAGCCTTCTTTGCAGCCTTCTTTGCAGGTGCAGCGGTAGCAGCCTTCTTCGCGGCCTTCTTTGCAGCTTTCTTTGCCACAGTACGTTCCTCCAGAAAACGTTGAACTTGTTGTGGCAGTCCTGCCAAGGCTTACCGGGCTTTGAAAACTCAGGACAACCACGGACCAAAACATCACTCGCCGTTGTCCCACTGACAACAGCGAAGCAGATTCCATTCTTGCCTGATGATCGCTTTGAAGTCCGCTTTGAAAGGCGATGTCCTTCGCCACGTGCATCCAGCACTTGTGCAACAGAATCTGCTGTTGGTGATCAGAATGGTAGGTGAATATATGGATAACGCAAGACTGTTAGCCAGTTTTCTGCAACTGATCTCAGGATTTTTTTGATATCACTCTTGCAGTCAGCCTTCGACAATCATGCCTCACCATTCGTCGCTCGATCATCGTCCGATCGATCAACACTGCTCCACACTCTTGCACCGCACTCCAATAACTGACACGCACTGCTGCCGACAGACAGCAAAGACACGCGTCACTTCTGCAAATGCTGCTCAGTCCACACTGTCGTTCTGCAGCATCAGCCGAAACATCACAACTCACTCAACACTCGCTGCATGAAGCGAATGCTGCTCTCTGCAATGAACTGCGCACCAGGCGAGTAATCAAAGACCTCAACAGATACCCAGCCACTGTATCCACTGGACTGCAGCGCCGACAAAATCGGATGATAGTTCGTGTCCCCCATCCCCGGCCCCAGCAGATTTGTGTCGTTGACATGGAAGTGCCGACACAGATCACGGTGGCGATCAATCAATACCGGTATCGAATCAGACTCTGCACCCAGCATCGCCTTCACATCCTGATGCAGCATCACTGCCGGATGACCCACACGATCAATCAGCTGCACGGCCTGGGCACAGGTGTTGATGAAGTCTGTTTCCTTCAGAGTCAAAGGCTCGACACAGAGTGTCACACCAGCTGCAGCAAAGGATGGTGCAGCAGCAGCGAAGACTTCCGCAGCGTACTCCATCGCCTGCTCCCGACTGACTGCAGGAAGAAGATTACGCTGCTGCGGAGAACCAAATACCATGACCGTCCCGCCCAGCTGCCCACAAACATCGGCAAGGAATGACAGATACTTCGCAGTCGCCTTCCGCACGGCTGAATCCGGGCTGGTCAGATAGTACCCGCTGGTCTTTGCCAGCAGCCAGTGCAGACCGATAATCTCCAGACCATGCTCGGCTGCCACTTTCCGCATCTCAGAAAACACTGCCGGAGACACTGACTGCAGGTCTGCCGCAATGGAAAACGGCGCCACCTCAATTCCGCCATATCCCGCCTCGGCAATCAGTCGACACTGCTCGGACCACGGTACGTTCTCATACAGTTCCTGACATATTGCAAACTTCACTGTGATCTACCCTCCCCAACACGACCAGCCTCACGCGTGGTCGCCAGAATCGTCAGAACCCCGCCAGATGCTGCAACCAGCAGCCACTGCGGCCACATTCTCCCGATTTGCCCCGCCGTTGCAACAGCGTTTGACCGGCCACAGTTCCTGACCTAGTGGTTTCCAGTTGCTTTTTTTCCCGCAGCCGGGCCTGTTGCACCGGTCAGACCAGACTGGAGAGTTGGATCTTGTCGGCGTCCTACAGTTCGCAGTCGGCGACCTCCACCGAATCATTTGAAGACCTGTTTGAACGGGTCAACATGATTCTGGGTGACGCTGCGCCAGTGCGACAGGACAGCACTGAAACCGACTCGTTCATCCCGCGACAGCCACTGACACTCAAAGATGCGGGCGTCACCTACGCGGTGCTTGAACGCATCATTCTGCGTTTCATGTTCAGCAACTCGGCAGTCAGCGGACGTCGCATCGCTGCCCAGCTGCGTTTGCCATGGAAACTGACCGAGCCTCTGCTGAAGCAGCTGCGGCAGGAAAAACATATCGATCTGTCCGGCACCACTGCCGCCGGTGATTCCGAATTCATACTCACGCCAACCGGTCGCGAACGCGCCCGACAGTACCTGCTGGAGTCCAGCTATTTCGGAGCTGCACCGATCCCGCTGGAAGACTACGCAGCAGCCGTCGCCATGCAAAGTCCCTCCAGACTGCAAATTCGCATGGCTGACCTGCGCCGCGCTTTTCGAGGCCTGGTGTTGAGCGACCAGATCCTCGAACGACTGGGCCCCGCCATCAAAGCCGGACGCGGACTCTTCCTCTACGGCAATTCCGGAAACGGAAAAACCAGTATCGCCGAACGAATCTCAGAAGCCTTCGGTTCAACCATCTGGATTCCACGGTCCGTTGCCGTTGAAGGTGACATCATCCGCATTTTTGATCCGCGAGTCCACACAGAGACAGATGACAGCATTGCCGGCGGAGGCCTGCTCGACTCACAGGATATCGACCGCCGCTGGGTTCGCATCAAACGCCCCACTATCGTCGCCGGCGGGGAATTGACCATGAATGAACTGGAACTGCAGATGAACCCCACGTCGCGAGTCTGCGAGGCACCGCTGCAGGTCAAAAGCAACTGCGGAACCCTGGTCATCGATGACTTCGGCCGACAGCGCATGCCCATCGACGAACTGCTCAACCGCTGGATCATCCCACTCGAACGCCGACATGACTTCCTGAATACGCCGTCCGGAAAAAAAGTGCGATTCCCCTTCGACCCGCTGATGGTGTTCTCAACCAATATCGAGCCACACGAACTGGTCGATGGGGCGTTCCTGCGAAGAATCCCCTACAAAATCGAAATTGCTGATCCCTCAGAATCGGAATTTCGCCAGCTGTTCGATGCTGTCTCACGATCCATGAACGTCCCGATTGACGAGGACACCATGGAGTACCTGCTGGACAGCCACTACCGCAGCGCAAACAGACCACTGCGCTGCTGCCACGCAAGGGACCTGCTGCTGCAGGTGCAAAATTACTGCCACTTCCACGACACTCCGATGCGTGCAACTCGAGCCGCTCTCGACGCCGCTGTAACCAACTATTTTGCCATTACCGCACCGCCCAGATCCGGACGCAACAACAGCACTCGACACTGAACGCAATCCGCCGCGAGCGTTTATTTACCGCCTTCCGAGCGTCCCTGCACCTGCACCGGACTGCGCAAATCCAGACACACCAGCCAGTCCTCGCTGCGCAGATACAATCGACCATCCGACACCACCGGTGCTACCCAGGCTGGATTGCCGATTTCATCCAGCGCGAAGCGGCCTCGCTCCACAAAACGATCTTTGTTCACATCCACAACAGCCAGCGTGCCGCGTTCGCCCAAAACAATGAACCTCTCACCCACTCGCGTCAATGCTCCGCGGCCAAAAAATGGATACGGGATCTCCTTCCCGGTCTCCGTATCCACAACTTTTCCGTTAGCCCGGTTGACTCGCAGACTGGTCAGGTCTCCCTCAAAACCAGATGTGCTCCACTGGACCCCGCCATCCTGCAGCCGCACACATCGCAATTCACCCTCGTTCTCATGCCGTCCCGAAAAACCATAGACGCAGCCGTCAGCATGGATCGGTGTCGACCAGTGCGCCAGCAGATTGCTGCGATCAGCCCAAACCGGAGCAACCGAACGTCCGTCTGCGCTGACTTTCAGTAACGCTGATCCGACCTGATAGGCGGCAGACAGAAAGATCTGGTCACCCACGACAATCGGCCGGGCCGCATTCACGGATTCGTGCACTCGCGAACGAAACCACCAGAAGAAGTTTGTCGCGCCAGTCTGAGGGTCCAGCGAGACCAGGCCCTGACGGACCAGACACAGCAGGTGCCGACGCCCATGAATCTCGGCGATGATCGGAGACGAATAACTGACCACCATCTCTTCCCCGGTCCAGGCATAGCTGGTTCCTTCCGGAGTCTTTGTACCGTCCCACGTCTGCTTGCCCACAGCCTCCCACTGCACCCGGCCGGTGGCTGCATCAAAAGCCACCACTCCGGAATTCGGCTGGCCCCCAACAAGCACTATCAGTCGATCCCCGTCCAGCAGCGGTGAACACCCCATGCCAAAAAACCATTCCGGCAACTGATAGCTGGTTTTGAGATCGTTCTTCCAGATCAGACTGCCGTCCTGCAGTGAGAGGCAGCACAGCATCCCCTCGGCACCCAGTGTAAAACAGTATTTCTGGGTCAGAACCGGTGAACAGCGGGGACCATTATTGTAACCGTAGGGATCTTCAAAGGCCGATTCGTACGAATACTGCCAGATCTCTTCCCCCGAACTGCGGCGACGACAGGAAATGATCTCCTGATTTGCTTTGCGATGATGCACGACCAGACGATCACCGAGGATCGACGGGGCGCTGTAGCCGGTGCCGATGGCCTGTTTCCAGAGCATTGGCGGGGCGCCGGCCGACCAGTCGAGCACAAGGTCTGTTTCGGAAGATTCTCCGGTATGTCGCGGCCCCAGAAACCACGGCCAGTCCTCGCCCCGCGCCACACTGCCGCACAAGCCGAAAGCACCGGCCAAAGCCAGCACCAGCAGCATACCCGGAACGTCCTGCCGTCGACCAATTCCACTCAATCGCTTGCTCACAGATGAGCTCCGTTTCTTGCACATGTGCTGTTCCAGGTCGCCATGGAAGATCGACCCGCAACAGAATCGTATGCATACAGAGTAGAATTTTCTGCAGGAAATGTCATCCGTCGCCTTGCGATTCGGCGGCACACCCGTCAAGTTCTCGCCGCAGCCGGGCTGCCGGCTGCAGTCCGGCTGCAACAGGGAGGCCTCCATGGAATGTTACGATCGACCGGATCTGTGGGACTTTGCGTTTTCAGACGAAACAGAATACGAAGCCGATTTTATCCAGCAGACAGCAGCTCGCTGGCTGGGTACCGCGGCTCCGAAAGTGCTGGAGATTGGCTGCGGCGGCGGACGACAGACAGTGGAACTGTGTCGCCGCGGTCTGGAAGTCTCTGCCTTTGATCTGAACCCGCATTGCGTCCAGGAAACTCAGCGGCAACTGCGACGACGAAAGCTGCAGGCCGAGGTCTTCATGGCCGACATGGCCGACTTTCGGACCACCGGCACATTTGACCTGGCACACTGTCTGGTCAATACGTTTCGCCATTTGCCCAGCGAACAGTCAGCGCGGTCCCATCTGCAGTGTGCCGCGGCAGCACTCAGGCCCGGCGGACTGTATTTGCTGGGGTTTCACCTGCTGCCCCCTGATGCTGCGGAGGAGGACTGTGAGCGGTGGACCATTCGAAAGCGGGGACGCTCCGTAACGGTCACTGTCCGAGTTCTGCAGTTCTGTCGCCGGACACGCCTTGAAACAGTGCGGTTCAGCCTGAAGGCCACCCTGCCCTCAGGCATCGTGCGATTGCGAAGTGATCATCAGCTGCGAATTTATCGGGCTGACCAGTTTCGCAGGCTGCTGAATTCCGTGCCGGAATTTGAACTGCTGAGTGTGCACGATTTCTGTTACGAGCCGGAATCGGAACTGGTTTTGGACGATCAGCTGGGTGATGCGGTCTTTGTGCTGCGTCGGCGTACCTGATGACGCAATGCCCGTCAGACGCGCTGCCGAATTCGATACTCCTGCACGGCTCCCTCGAACCACCAGCATTTTCTGCCAGGATACAGTCTCAGCAGCCGCACACTGGAGTCTTTTTCTATGAGTTCCTCGCTGCCTGGTCCCGAGGCCTGTATTGAGCTTGAAGGGGTCAGGGTCAACAATCTCCGACAGGTGTCTCTGCGAATCCGCCACGAGGCTTTGACGGTCATTTGCGGGCTCAGCGGTTCCGGCAAAAGCAGCCTCGCATTCGATACTCTGTACGCAGAGGGTCAGCGGCGGTATGTCGAAACCTTTTCGCCGGCTGCGCGGCAGTTTCTTGAGCGGATTGAACGTCCGGCGGCCGACCGAATTGCGGGACTTCCTCCGGCTGTGGGCATTCATCAGTCAGCCCGCGGTGACGGCCCCCGCAGTACCGTTGGCAGCCGCACAGAAATCCTGGAAGCCCTGCAGTCTCTGTATGCCGCCTGCAGCACCCTGTATTGCCCGTCGTGCGGAATCATGGTGTGCCGCAATTCCCCGGCGACAGCGGTTTCTGCAGTGCTGCGCGAAGTTCCCGGCTCACGACTGCTGCTGGGATTTCCGCTAAGCCGAGTGCCAAACGGAGCGCCGGCGACGCCCGAGTTCTGGCTGCGTCAGGGAATTACTCGCTGTCTGCTGCAGAACCGCCAGGTGTCGCTCGATCAGCTGCCGACGGGCAGCGAGCTCCCGGCCGACACACTGTTGATCGTGGATCGACTTCGAGCTGATACTGGACAGGCCGTCCGGATGGAAGAGACGGCAGCCACGGCAATGCAGCTGGCCGATGCGCTGGTGGTGCTGAGTGATGCAGCGGCGACGGCATCGTCATTAACGGCGACAGTCGATGATCGCCCGTGGCGGAAGCTGGTGTTTCCCGTGCGGCTGGAGTGTGCCGGCTGCGGAACACAATTCGGTGAAATCACATCGCAGCATTTCAGCTTCAATTCACCGCTGGGGGCCTGCCCTGACTGTGGTGGCACGGGCACGGCCGGTGACACTTCCGCGGAAGATCCCTGCAACACCTGCAGCGGCACTCGCCTCGCAGCATTCCCTGCCGCAGCGCGATGGCGGGGAGCGACGCTTCCGGAACTTTGCGGCCTTGAGGCGGGCACACTGCAGACGTGGCTGCAGCAGTCCGAAGCAGAGCTTCCGGATGCTGTTCGCCGCGCCGTCGCACCGGCATTTCGTCATGCATTCAGACGTCTTGATCTGCTGTGTCGGTGCGGTCTTGAGTACCTCAGTCTGAGCCGCAGCATGAAGTCACTGTCTGGCGGCGAAGCGCGCAGAACTCTCCTGACAGCAGCTCTGGGTGCAGGCCTGACAGGGACTCTGTATGTGCTGGACGAGCCGACGCAGGGGCTGCACCCTGCCGACACAGCACGCGTGCTCGCGGTGATTCGGGAACTGCAGCAGGCCGGCAACACAGTGGTAGTTGTAGAGCACGATCCTGTGGTCATTATGGCGGCCGACGAGGTGATTGAAACTGGGCCTGGAGCGGGAGACGAGGGGGGGCGGATTGTCTTTCAGGGACCTCCGCAGCTGCTGCCTCAGCAGCAGACGGAAACAGGCCGCCTGCTGGCTGGTCATAGATCGCAGACGGTCGCAACTTCAGGCAGAACACTACTCAGAGCGCCGCGAACCCCCAGCCACTGGCTCAGACTCACCGATATCCACTGTCGCAACCTGTCCGGCATCACAGTGGATTTTCCGCTGGGTGTCCTGTGCGGCATCTGCGGTGTCAGTGGCAGCGGCAAAAGTTCACTGCTGACTGAGACGCTGTATCCGCACCTGCAGAACGGACTGCAGCCCGGCAGAAGCCGACGACCGCTGTATTCCCGGGTCGCAGAAATCAGCGGTGCGCAGCATCTGGAGAGTGTGCTGCTGATGGATCAGCAGCCGGTGCGTCGCAGCAGTCGCAGCATCCCGGCGACATGGCTGGGCATTTACGACGAAATCCGGGCTTTGCTGGCTGATACTCATGAAGCCCGTCGTCGCAATCTGACTCGCGGGATGTTCAGCTTCAATTCCTCACGAGGTGGTCGCTGCCCGGCCTGCGAGGGACGCGGTCAGATCACGGTCCCGATGCAGTTTCTGGCAGACATCGAAACTGTCTGCGAAGCGTGCGGTGGTCGCCGGTTTCGACCGGACATCCTTGAGATCCGTTACCGGGGTCGCAGCATCGATGAGATTTTGCAGATGTCGGCCGATGAGGCATTTCGATTCTTTCACGCAAACTATCGGATTCAGACCAAACTGAATGCGCTCCGCCAGGCTGGCCTGTCTTATCTGCGTCTGGGGCAGCCGCTGACCGCGCTTTCCGGCGGGGAAGCTCAGCGTTTGCGAATCGCCGCGATGCTGGCCGGAGTCCCTCAGGATGCGGTGGAGCCTGCAGGCGAAGAAACGGCCGCTCAGCTGACAAATTCAGGCCGCACGCTGTTTTTGTTCGACGAACCTTCCGGCGGTCTCCACGGTCGCGATGTTCAAAACCTCGTAGCCTGTCTCGACTTTCTGCTGCAGACCGGGCATTCGGTGATTATGATTGACCACGACCCGGAGCTGCTGTCACAGACAGACTGGCTGATTGAACTGGGACCAGGCCCCGGGGCCCGGGGCGGCAAAGTGCTCAGATCCGGACCCACAGCCGACTGGAAAGGAGACCAATAGTGGCATCCATCGCCGAAGCGATTGCCTGCAGTGATGAACTGCTGCGGCAGCATGGCCTGTGGCAGCAGGGGTGGCGTACCAGGCCGGACCGGGCCAAAACGCGAGCCGGCTGCTGTCGATACACTCGTAAAATTATCGGATTGAGTGCCCCGATCACGGCGCTGAATTCATGGGAACAGACTCTCGACACCATCAGACACGAAATTGCTCATGCACTCGTGGGTCCGGGACACGGCCATGATGAAGTGTGGCAAGCGATGGCTGAAAAGCTGGGGGCCACACCCAAAGCATGCTGCCATGCTCAAAGCCCGGCGACACGTTATCAGCTTCATTGCAGGCGTTGCGGCAAGATGGTTCGCGGTTACCACCGCAGGCCCCGCATCGATCTTTCAAAATACTGGGCCTCCTGCTGCGGCAAGGCGGGACTTGGCTGCCTGCAACTGGTCGAATCAGTGCCGTTCGGAAACCACCTGCCTGGCGGAAAGTCGGATTCACAATGAGTCTTCAGCCGAAGGATCTGTTCGTCAGCGATGATGCACCAAAAGCGGATGCTGCCATCGTTTGTGGCTGCTCAGACGCTGCAGAACTGCAGCAGCGAACCACGGCAGCCGTGAAATTACTTTTGTCGGGAAAAACTGGCCTGCTGCTGCTGTGTGCCGGTGGACGCTCGCAGTCCGAAGACAATGAATCTCAGCGGATGACGTCCATCGCAGTGCAAGCCGGCGGCTTGCCGCAGCAGCTGATCACAGTGTCAGCCTCAGGAGAACTCTCAGAGATTGCTCGCGATTGCGCGAAACTGCTGAAACAGGACGTGCGACTGACCAGCATCCGCAGCCTGTGGCTGGTTTCTTCGGCATGGCACATGCTGCGACTGCGGATTGTGATGAAGCAGCACCTGCCGCGGCAGCTGAGGCTGCTGTGCCATCCGACGGACGCCGGCATCACAGCGGCAAACTGGATGAAACAGCCGCGTGGTCGCGCTCTGGCGGAGAATGAGATCCGGCTGATCGACAAACTGCTAAAAAACGGCTACTCGCTGAAATAATCTCAGCGACGCCCGGCGTTTTGCAGCGGCAACATCGACAACGCAGTACGGGCAGACTGCTGCACCGTCGGATCAGACGATTCGGCAGACTGGGCCAGCATCTTCTCCGCCAGTGCCTGCTCATTAAAGACCATCAGCATTGTGATGGCTGCTTCGATTCGCGCCACTCCGCTGGCTGACTCAGCCAATTCACGATATGTGGCCTGCTCTGCAGGTGAACCTGCAGGAGATTTGCGGAGGTCACGCCAGAAAACAGCCTGTTGATCGGCCGGCATCTGCAGATAAAACGATCGCAGGAACGCCAGTGGCAGTCCACCGACGGATGCTGAGTTTGACGGATGTGAAGCAGGCTGAGCCTGCAGGCCTGGTGCAGGTGCAGTCCCCCGGGAAAGCATCGGGAGACCACTTTCAACATAACCGGACGGCTCCTGCACGGGGGGCAGTTCACGCACCCAGCCAGCAGAGTCAGAATTGACATTGCGTAAAGCAGGCTGACTGGGCGGGACGTGGTACGGCGAATTGGGGGTTTGCTGAACTGCGGAGGACTGCGGCAACTGCGGCGCCCCCTGAACAGGCATGCTGACCGACGAGTTGACGGGCTGCCCGTACGCGTAAATCTGCGGCAATGAGGGTTGCGCATGCTGTGCCTGGACCTGCAGTGTCTCGACTGCCGGCTGCCATGCTGCCTGCTGGATTCCGCTCGGGTACGTCGGCGGCATCACAGGCTGCGGAGCCACGGGCACGTGTGCCTCGTGCGGAGGCATCAGCATTGGAACGTAGTAGAACTGGCCAGAGGCATCACGAATCAAAACCATCTGCATTCCGGAAGTCGCAGCACCTGGGCCGGGAAATCCATGGACAGTCTGGGGTAACGAAGCCGAAACACCGGCTGAGGCCACGGCTGCAACAGGCATCGCAGGAGCACCGGTTGGTGTGCTCCGCTCCGATTCAGCGGCTACGGTGCCGGACTGCAAGGCGGTGGTTTCCAACGGCTTTCGTTGTGCGCTGTGGGCTACGCCATCCTCAACCGGTGGCAATTTTTTTCCATCCGTCAATTTAGCAGTCGATGGTTCTGCGGCTTCTTTTTTCGCCGACTTGCGCATGGGCTCGATCAGACCCCCACTGCGTCGCCGGCTTTCGAGGCTGCGAACGCCCTCCACAGGCCCCGCATTAACGAACCCTGCGAGGTCCGAGTCCGAGGCGACTGATGCCACTTCCTGTTCCGGGTGCAGCTCTGTCGACTCACGCAATCTGAGCGAAGTATGGCTGAGCAGCACCCCGCCGGGCTGAGTCGTACGTGCCCCGGCAGTCCGCGGCAATCCCTGTGGAACCTCAATTGGAGGCAACAGCTTTTCCAGTTGTCCGTCCGTGCCGCTGGTGTTCTGAACTGTTCCTGCAACGACTTTATCCGGCACGTCAACTTCGGCCGCTTCCCCACGGGACTTCATACTGGACATTTCAGCAGCCGCTGCTGCTGAGGGTACCCCGGAGGCTTTAACGGCGGCACCGCTTTGATACAGAGTATCGAAATCGACTGTGTCAGTTTTCGACACTGGTCCGGCGGTGCTGGATTGGGGGTCTGCCTGGAACGATGCCGCAGCGGCCAAGGCAGACGGCGACGTTTTTTGCTCAGCTGCCAGCAGCTCGCCAATCTGTACGAGTGCCTCGGCGGCTTTTTGACTTCCCGGATCTGCATCGAGTGCCCGAGTGAAGTAGTCTCGTGCCTGCAGCAGATCACCTTTCTGCGCAAGAGCAAACCCGACAGTGGACGCGGCATCTGCTTCCCCCATTGCCTGCCGCAAAGTTGTCATGGCCGCCGACACTTCCCCGGCTTCAATCAGCGCCAGACCGAGATTCGACTGAGTGCGTGGGTGAGAAGGATTGATCTGTTGCGCCTGTCGGTAAACGGAAATCGCATCCTCCGGGCGGCCCTGCATATAATGGGCGTAGCCCAGATCACAAAGCACTTCGACGCTTGTCGGTGATAGTTCATGGGCCATTTTCAGGTAGCTGATCGAGGCATCATCATCCCCGGCTTTTTGGCACAGCACACCGAGGCGATGGTGCAAATCGACATTGTCTGGGTACTTAACCAGTAGTTCTTCGTAACTCTGTCGCGCTCGCAACAGTTCGCCGCTCTGTTCCGCCATGCGGGCAGCCAGCAATTGCTCCCTGTAACGATCTTTACCGAATGACGGAAGCCGTTCTGTGAGACTTTGACTTGCGGCGCAGCCCGACAGCAACAGCGGCAACAAAGCTTTCAATATGTACTCTTGCGATAAGCTACGCATACGAATCATCTCCGTCAGGCAATCAGCGTCCACCGCCCACTCCACCGGTCCCGGCACCGCTGGCACCCCAGCCACCTCCTGATCCCTGCATCGCTCCCCCGAAAGCCCGTTCTGCCTCCATTGAAGTCAGGCCGGCAGACAGCGCCGGAGACGTAACCACTCGCTGCGATGCAGCAGGCACGCCCATCATTGTCAAAGCTGCAACCACCACGTTTCTCCGCTGGGCGTCCAGCTCGGCACAAGGGGGGCAGTTTTCCACCATCGCCGCGATTTCTTCAGAACTGTTCTCAACCAAAATCGGAAACGGTACCAGTGCTGCGCGAGCCCCGATCTGCCTCAGGTGGGCTTCGCCAGCTGGATTCAAACGAGCTGTGCCAGCCACAAACTCGTGCTCGTAAATTACAAAATCAGACGCCTCGCCCTGGGCCTCCTGCAAGTCAAGCATTGGACGAACACTCGCTCCCAGTGCAGCAGGAGGGTCCGGCAATGGCGCCGGCACTGATATCTTGTCACGCATGCAACCTGCCGCTGTGACTACTGCACCCGCCAGAAACACACGCAACGATTTGGCCGTTTTCACTTGAAAGTCCCCCTCAAAGCTCAGCAGGTCCATCACTGGGAAAAACCAACCTTGCCCGTTGAGAAATAGCGAGCGCTGTTCTCATAGCTGTTGAAATAAAGATTTGGGTGCAGCAGCTGGTCTCGATAATTTGGCCAGACTGTGGCCCGATGATGGTGCCCCGGCCGTCCCTCGACGCGATTCCGCAGGTAAAAATCCACTTCCGTAGGCTCAGTAATGTTGACGCCCGGCAGCAACTGCGGCACTTCGCTGGCGTCAACCGCATGCACTATCTCCGGGCTGACAATCACCAGCAGTTCTACTTCATCCGTACCGGCAGAATTTGATGCCCCCAGCAGACCCAGAATCGGAATGTTCCCCAGTCCTGGAATTCGGCTGGTTCCGCCGTTTTGCTGAGATTGAGTAAGCCCGGCGATTGCCAGCACCTGCCCCTCTCGCAACTCTACGGTTGTACTGGCTGATCGCGTGTCCATCCCGAAGATGCCGTTCACCGATGTTGCAGTGTTCAGAGTGCTGAACTGTGGATTCACCTGCAGGCGAATTCGGTCCTTATCCAAAACCGTCGGGGTAAACGTCAGCATGGTTCCGTAACCCTTGAACTGGGTTGACGCAGCCTGCACTCCTTCTACCCCCACGACCGTTGGAACCGCAAATTCGCCGCCTGAGATAAACGTGGCTGCGCGGCCGCTGATTGTCACCAGTGTCGGCTCTGCCAAAATCTTCGCCACCTTGTGCTGCTCGAGTGCTTCCAGCGAAAGCTTGAAACTGTTCTCAGAGAAGGTACCACTAATTACTGCGTTGCCACCAGCACCACCAGCACCAAAAATAAAGTCACTCACCTCGGCATCCAGGCTGGCACCAAACTTCCTCACTGCCGAACGCTTCAGCTCCGCGATGCGAACCTTCAGCATCACCTGATGCTCACCCGGTACCCGGATCAGATTAATAATCGTCATCGCGTTGGCGACCGAGTCGAGGTTAATCTCATCCATGTTCGCCAACGCGGTGTCGGCAGTGCCAGTGGCAGATGTTCCCGTACCGTTCATATTGCTGGAGTGCCCGCCGCGACGCAAAAACGACATGATTTGCGAAGCCTCTTCCGCGTCCTTCGCCTGCCCCTTGACAATAATCTTATCCGCCACCGGAATCAGGCGAATGAAACTGTTTGGGAACAGACGCGACACCTGCTGCTCCAGCTTTCGAATCTCCGTGTCTCGCACAGACAGATCTCTGGCCTGCGGCGTCACATGCACCACAAAACTAAACAACTCCTCAGCCGTCTCATCGCCCAGCCAGACCGAAACAGTCGTGCGGCCAGGCGTCTTGCCAATCAATTCCAGCTCACGTGTCGTAAATGGGGTCGTTTCAATAACGCTCGGATCCGCAATCGATGCCCGCGAGACATTCTGCTTGAACAGTACAACCTTGGAGTGTCCCTGCTCAAGCCGCAGTTCCGCTGTCGGCTCGCTGATGTGCGAAATCGCCCGGTTTATTCCTTCAACCGCTGCAGGATCAATCGCCGGATCCTGCGCCAGAACCGTAGCCCCCAAAGCTAAAGGCAGCCAGACTGCCAACGCTCGCAGAAGTCGCCCCATCGCTGTCTCGTCCTTGACAAACCGAACATCAGCCAAACGATCATCCATGGGGACCATCGGCACTTTCACCACCCCAATGAAAGCGAATCCTGACGACTTCAATGTCAATGTGGGAAATTTCCCCCTTGACTGAATTTTGGCGACGGCTCGACGGCATAAATCGCACAGCCACTACGTCCCGAACGGAAAACCAGAACGAACAGGCAATCTGCGAGCCTGTGGCAGAATACAACCCCCAAACCAGTCGGACTCAGGCGATCAATGCCGCAAAATCCGCCGATCCACACAAAACGGATTGCTCCGCGTGCGATGATTCTGCCGGTCAGATTCTTTACTCCCAATCTTCCACTTGCAGCAATTTCAACGGTGATCCTCGCCGAACTTTCCGGTTTTCCCCTTCGTGATCCGGCCCCGCCCGCCAGTCCGCTGCAGAACCTGACGATTGTTCCCGACACACCGCGACGCTTCGGGAGCAGAAGCAGGGCGGCGTCGGTCATCTGGCCCCGGTCCACTCGCAGAAACGGATTTCTCATGAAACTGCAATTGTGCAGCCTGCTGGCTGCTGCCGCTGTCGCGACAGTCCCCACGTTTTGTCTCGCCCAGGAGCCCTCCGCCGTGCCCCCGGTGCCAACGGCGGACATGCCTCAGGATGCAGAGTCCGCAGCCCCCGAAGTGCTGCAGCAACAGCCCGTCGGTGAGCCTGTTTACATCCCCGCTGATACGACATACGCCGGCCCGTCTTGCCCGCCCGCTGTACCCGCTGCTGCTATGCTTCCCGCTGTCCCTTTGTACCTGTCGCAGTACGCCCCGCAGCAGCCAATGTGCCATGGTATGGTGCCCCTCGCCCCCTCAGCCCCCATGTGCTGCATGACACCGATTTCACCAACCGCTCCATGGTGCCCCCCGCCAGCAACTCAGGCTGGAATCTACTGCCCAACCGCCCAGATGGCTGCACCAATGGATCTGATTTACACTCCGGGAGTTATGGGGTATCCATTTCACCGCGCACCGATCTACACCAACAGTCCATCAACACGATTTCATATGCACCCCATGCGAAAAGATGCCATGCTGCATGTGAGCCCCGGCAATATGTTTCCCATGCCGCCAATCTCACCGGTCGGCAAAGGCAGTTACTACTTCCGTCCTTACAACTACCGCCAGATCTACTTTGACCAGATCTATGCGGCGACGGCGTCAGGGAACCCTGAAGCTCCATACTCCGCTCCGCTGCTGCCACACCTTGCCGGTCGGCTGGATGCGTACAAACAGTC
>Ga0169931_10001714_pt1 | contig 36113 bp, 30 predicted proteins | sample Kivu_15m_20L_FD_129675 | JGI IMG/M metagenome (GOLD analysis project Ga0169931, IMG submission 129675) | Freshwater microbial communities from Lake Kivu, Western Province, Rwanda to study Microbial Dark Matter (Phase II) - Kivu_15m_20L... | ecosystem: Environmental > Aquatic > Freshwater > Lake...
CAGTAAATCCTCGAAACGGTGAACATTGTGTTCGTAATTATTCCCCCAATTTGCTGTGTCGGGTAGAATTCCAACTCCCCCAAAATCAACCAGTCGCAAGGAGAGTGAGTCGCCTTTGATGTCGGGTATTTCTATAGGTTTTTCGATTTCTTTTTCTATGAAACTAATTTTCAGAAAGCCGTTAATCTGAAATGAAATCCAAGTCCCAAGACCGAAAAGTGAAAGGACGAGAATGTATGGGAGAAAGCGAAAAAGCATAGATTAGATTTTGAATCCGTACCCCAAAGAAACAATATAAACGGTTTACCTTGAAAAATGATAAAACATTTACTTCATAAATCACAATTTTAAAAGTGTTTTGAAGTCGGGATAATCTTTTAAAACATTGTAATTTAGGTTAAACGCTTTCATAAGATACTGTTCTTTTTGTGTGTTGTTTCCTAATTTCATGTAAGTATATGCCGTCATCATTAGCGCAACATCATTTTGGACAAAGGAATTAGATTTTTCATATTCTTCAATAGCTTTGTTGTATTCGCTATTTTTCAAATGTTTGCTTGCCAACGTATTATGTATTAATGACATTGCCTTTTTTAAATCTTCATTTCTCGCCGCGGCTCATTCTCATTCTCATTCTCCCTCTCATTCTCGTCCTCATTCTCCCTCCTACTCCGCTCCCTTCGGCTCAGCTCAGTGCAGCACAGGCTTCACTCTCCTCTCTCCTCTCTCCTCTCTCCTCTCTCCTCTCTCCTCTCCTCTCGTCATCCCTTCAACATCCACGACCCACCAACAGCAATAACTTGTGGCAAAGCAAGATAATCTTGATAAGTGTTTTCCGAAATTCCGCCCGTAGGACAAAATCTTAAGTGTGGAAAAAGTTGTCCGTAGGCTTTCAAAGCTTCAATTCCGCCTGAAAGATGAGCAGGGAAAAATTTAAAATGGGTGAGTCCGAATTCCATTCCTGCCATGATTTCGCTTACTGTCGAAACACCTGGAATGAAAGCAATTTTGGATTCAATTAATGACTTAGCCAGATTTTCGGTAAGTCCCGGTGAAACCAAAAAATCCACACCAATTTCTTTTACGGCTTCAATTTGTGCAGCATTCGTAATTGTACCTACACCAACCGTGAAGTCAGAACTTTTGTGGCGATTTATTATTTGCAAGGCTTCCAAAGCGAAATCTGTACGAAGAGTTACCTCAATGCATTTAATTCCTGCCTTTTCAATTTTCTCCAATTGTTCGAATAAATCTTCTTCATTTTTAATTGTCGCAACGGGAATTACTTGATGCGGTTTTAAAACTTCGGCAATATTGTTTTGTGTCATTTTCTTAAATTATTGAATGAATGAAGCACCTTCTTCGCTTGTGGAAACTGTTGCTCTCAATGGATTGAATAATTCGCGTCCGTAACCTTGTGTGCGAACAATTTTGGTTCGAACTGGTCTATCTTCCCAACCTTCTGTTAAACAAACCAACTCGCCAGTGTGAGCATTTAAACGCACAAGGTCACCGGTTTGAATCTTCGAAAGTGGACCACCTTCATGCGCTTCTGGTGTGACGTGAATGGCGGCAGGAACTTTACCCGAAGCACCCGACATTCTACCGTCTGTCACCAAAGCAACGTTGTAGCCGCGTTTTTGAAGAACGGTTAGTGTTGGTGTAAGCTGATGTAATTCAGGCATTCCATTGAATTTTGGACCTTGAAATGGCAAGAAAGCAACAAAATCTTTTTCCAATTCGCCAGCTTTAAAGGCTTTAATTAAATCCACTTGTTCGTCAAAAACTACTGCCGGAGCTTCTACCACAAAATGTTCAGGTGAAACAGCGGATGTTTTGATAACCGAACGCCCCAAATTTCCTGTCAAAACTTTGATGCCACCATTTGGCGAAAATGGTTCCGAAGCTGAACGAATAATAATTGTGTTCAAACTTTCTTTTGGACCTTCTTCCCATATCAATTGGTGATCGCGAATTTTTGGTTCTTGAGTGTATTTTGAAAGTCCTTTTCCAATAATGGTTTCCACGTCTTCGTGAAGAATTCCGTTTTCCAACAAAGTACGAATCACGAAAGCCATCCCACCTGAAGCATGAAAATGGTTAACGTCTGCTGCTCCATTCGGATACATTTTACAAATAAGCGGCACAACATCAGATAAATCCGACATATCTTGCCAATTGATAATGATTCCTGCTGCTCTTGCAACGGCGATTAAGTGGATAGTGTGGTTGGTTGAACCTCCCGTAGCAAGTAAACCAATAATTCCATTGACCACTGTTTTTTCGTCAAAACGATGAGCTAAAGAATATTCAAAACCTTTATTGGCGTTTTGAATGGCAACTTTCACCGCTTCTTCATTCAACAAGTCGCGCAACTCTGTTCCCGGATTGACAAACGATGAACCCGGCAATTGCAAGCCCATAATTTCCATCAACATTTGATTGCTGTTTGCCGTTCCGTAGAAAGTACAAGTTCCTGGTGAATGATAACTGTCCGATTCACCTTTCAATAATTCATCACGTCCGATTTTACCTTCTGCATACAACTGACGAATTCTGGATTTTTCATCGTTAGAAATTCCGCTTGGCATTGGGCCACCCGGCATGAAAAGCATTGGAAGGTGTCCAAAACGCAAAGAGCCCATCATTTGTCCTGGGACAATTTTGTCGCAAATCCCCAAGCAAATTACCGTATCGTACATGTTATGCGTGAGTGAAACAGCCGTAGAAAGAGCAATCACATCTCTACTGAAAAGCGACAATTCCATTCCGATTTGTCCTTGTGTAACACCGTCACACATAGCGGGAACTCCACCTGAAACTTGAGCTACACCACCGTGCTTAACTGCAAATTGACGGATAAGTTTTGGATAATCCTCATAAGTTTTATGTGCGGACAACATATCGTTATATGCCGTCACAATTCCAATGTTTGGGGTGTAATTTTCGGAAAGTTCCTTTTTCTCGTGTGATGAGCAACCTGCAAAAGCATGTGCCAAATTTCCACAATGTAAATTCTTTCGTGTTACTCCGTCCTCAATTGCAGCTTGCATGTCTGCTAAATATTGTTGACGTGTTGCTTTGCTTCTTTCAATAACGCGATTCGTAATCGCTATAATTTTTTTATTCATAATCAAATACAAAAATAAATGGCGTTTAAATATGGTTTAAATGCTGCGATTGGGTACGCTTTTTCTTCGGCACTTTCCAAAACTTGGAACTTTTTTGAACCGGTAATTAATAGGTAAATCGAAGATGCACTTTTTAAAAGTTGAGCCGAACAAGTAATTCTGTGTTGAGGGTGAACGGGAGCTTTAGTTGACAGAACGTTTTTATGAGTCTGTTGAGCTTCCTCAGATTCAGGATCATTTGGAAAAATGGAAGCTGTGTGTCCATCGTCACCCATTCCCAAAAGAACAACATCCGCATTTTGGAAAACGGAATATTCCTGCTCTAAAAGTTCAATATTTCTTGCTTCGTTTTCAGCATCAAGAACCATTGGGAAAAGTGGAGCATTTTCAGCTTCATGAGAGAGCAAAGTTTCACGAACAAGTTTTTCATTCGAAAATTCACTGTCGTTTGTGACATATCGCTCATCTACCAACCCGATTTTGATTTTACTCCAATCTAGTTTGGATAAGGAAAGTAAACGATACAAGTCTTTTGGTGAACTACCACCAGAAAGCAACAAACTCGCACTTCCTTTTCTTGCTAATGCAGACTCAAGATCTTTGGTTATACGTTCGCATAGTGCTTGGTTTAGAGCTGGTTTTGTGGGGAATTGATGTGTCATTCTTTCCAGCTTTTGGTTATCCAACTAGTTCCTTCATCCAAAATAGTATCGCCTGGCCCCCAAGTTCCTGCTTCATAGAGGATGTTCGCTTGGTTGGTGATTTTCCAATTGTCCGTAATTGATTCAATCCATTTCCATGCAGCTTGAAGTTCATCCTGTCGCATGAAAAGGGTTTGATTCCCACGGATTACATCGATAATAAGACGCTCATAAGCCTCAGGAAAACGTTCTTTAAAAGAATCCACGTAATCCAATTTCAGTGCGATTGGTTTGTAGCGATAACCTCCCGGACCCGGAATTTTGGTCATTTGAATCAATTCGATTCGTTCTTCAGGTTGAAGGCGGATAATGAGTTTATTGTTGCCCAAACGAACTTTTGAAGGGAAAATATTGTGTCGAACTTCCTTAAAGTTGATAACAATCTCGGAATAACGTTTCAACATTCTCTTTCCGGTTCGGAGGTAAAAAGGAACGTCTTTCCAACGCCAATTGTCAACGTAAGTTTTGATTGCTACAAAAGTTTCGGTTTTCGAGTTGTATTTCCCGATGTCCTCAAGGTAGGAATTCACCTCTTTTCCTTGCGAAACACCTCTTGTGTATTGTCCTTTAACAGTTAACTCTTGTACATTTTCTGCTGTAAATGGTCTCAAGGCACGAAGAACTTTCAGTTTCTCATTTCTCACCTCATCAGCTTCGAGCGAATGCGGAGGCTCCATTGCTACCAAACAAAGTAATTGAAGTAAGTGGTTTTGAATCATATCCAGTAAAGCCCCACTTTGGTCGTAAAACGCACCTCTTTTCTCAACACCTAGACTCTCAGAAACTGTAATCTGAACATTTTCAATATGCTCTGAATCCCAAGCGCGTTCAAAAAGGTTGTTGGCAAAACGTAAAACCATTAAATTTTGCACCGTTTCCTTACCTAAATAATGGTCAATACGGTAAATTTGATGTTCATTGAATGCTTTGGTGATTTCGTCATTTATCGCATTTGAAGAAGTTGAACTGTATCCCAGCGGTTTTTCAAGTACAACTTTGCTATCTTCTTTAATCAATCCACATTCCTTAAGGGTATTAGCAATTGGACCGAAAGCAGCAGATGGAGTTGAGAAATAGTAAATGTTTTGGTAATCAGGATATTTATTTAAAAATTTCTTTAAGTCGTTGTAGTCTTTTGCGTTGGCATCAACAGCTTTAATGAGAGTTACTTTGTCCGCGAATCGTTCAATATCTTCGTTAGTTGTGTCCTTTTCTTTTGAAAGTTCGAGAAATTTAACCAAGCCTTCTCTAAAGTTAAATTCAGCTGGATCTTGACGAGTAATTGCCACGATATTGTAAGAACAAAGTAGTTGTCCGTCCAATTCTCTGTGAAATAAGGCAGGATAAATTTTGCGCAATGCCAAGTCTCCGTCACCACCAAAAACAACGATATTAAAAGGTTGAAAGACTTCGGTATGCTTGTGTGAATTAATATTTTCGGAATTATTCATTATCTTTGTTTGTGTCAAAATTACACTAAGTTATTTTTAAATGACAAAAACACCTTGAAAAACTTCTAATTCAGTCATAAAAAATGTTAGAAAACCATAAATTTTATTTTTCAAAATGCGTTTTCTTATGGTTGTTCTTTATGATTTTTCGAAGTGAATTGGAAGCTCAAACTTTCGTGTTTGCGGAAATAAATTCAGGTAGTGCATTTAATTTAAGTGGCTGGAATTTAACGGGTAATGCTCAAGTTACAGACACACAAGGTGATTCAGATACTTTTCAAGATGAGATTTTATTGACCAACAACGGTTCATTTGAAAGTGGCGGTGTATTTTTTCAAACCCCTATCAATCCATTAATTTGTTCCAAGTGGACGGTTGAGTACGATTACAGAATTTGGGGCGGAAGTGCTGCTGATGGATTGGCGTTTTGTTTTTTAGATGTCCCACCTTCGGGCTTTGTTTCCGGTGGTGGTGTTGGAATTCCTGGAACAGCAAATGGATTGAAAGTGATTTTTGACACTTTTAATAATTGTGGTGCACCAAATCCTGAAATTCAGATTTATTACGGACAAGGATACGATGAGTGCATCAACGGAATTGTGAAAATTGATAATGCCTCAGGAAATTTGAATTTTATAAGAAACACAAATTATCAGCGCGTAAGAATTACTTATTTGAATGGAGTTGTAACTGTCTTCATAAACAATACGCAATACTTAAGCGCTAATTTCCCTATCACCTTTACGGGTTACATGGGGTTCACATCCAGCACAGGAGGAAGTAACGACCAACATTCCCTTAAAAACGTATTAATCTACACCGACCAAGCACCATCGAATGCAGGGCCAGATGTTGGATATTGCACTGGAAGTTCAGTTCAGATAGGAACAACGAATAACCCAAATTTTGTTTATTCTTGGTCGCCATCCAATGGTTTGTCAGCCAACAATGTTTCCAATCCAACAGTGAATTTGGTTAACAACGGAAATACGACAATTACTCAAAATTTTACTGTAACAACATCTTTAGCTGCTAATCCAGGAGTTTGCCCAACAACCGATCAAGTTACAGTAAGTATTTATCCAAAGTTTGTGAGAACTGTTTTCGATACCGTTTGTAATGGTGGTCCGTACGTTTTCAATAATCAAACATTAAACAGTTCGGGTACTTATACAGCAAACCTTCAAACAATAAATGGATGCGATTCAATTGTCACCCTCAATTTAATCATTTCTTCTCCACCAGTTTTGCCGAATTTGAATACCACGGTTTGTCAAGGAGCAGCGGTTCAACTTACCCCTTCGGGAGGAGTAAATTATTCCTGGAGTCCTGTACCTGGAAATGTTTCATCCAATGGAACATTGACTTTTACGGCAAATCAGACACAGAATTTAAGTTTAACTGGATGGAATCAATTTGGCTGTTCAAGTACACAACAAGTGATAATTACGGTGCAACCTAAACCAAACGTGAACGTGCAATCATCGTTACCAGGTGTTTGTCCGAATCAAATTGCAACTATTACTGCAAGTGGTGCAAGTTCATATTTATGGGTAAATGGCGGTTTTTCAGATCCAACCTTGGCCTCTCAGTTTGTTTCACCTATAGTAACAACCGTTTACAATGTTGTTGGGTCGAATGTTGGTGGTTGCTCCGATACAGCACAAGCGACTGTTCAAGCTTTTGTTAAACCTGTAATGGATATCACACCGTCTCAAAGTATATGTTTGGGTCAAGTTGCCTCGATTTTTGTTTCTGGAGCCGATCAATATACTTGGTCGCCAGTTGGTTCAGGAAATAGTTTTGTGGTTTCTCCACCACAGACAACCGTTTACACCATTATCGGCACAAGTTTAAATGGATGTACAGATACAATTACTACTTCTGTTGTTGTTCATCCTGTTCCTAACGCAGCCTTCAGTTTGTCAAGTACGGTTTTATCCGCTGATATTCCTGTTGTAACAATTACGAATAATAGCAACGGCGGAACTAGTTACCAATGGAATTTTGGAGATGGAACAGTTTCCACTTTGGATGAAGTAATATTTGATCATGGATTTCCTCAGGCTGAAAATGGTTATCTAATTACTCTCCGCGTTACCAACGAGTTTGGATGTGTTTCATTAGCGAATCAAGTTATACAAGTAAAAAGTGATGAAATCTATTATGTGCCCAATACTTTCACACCTGACGGCGACGAGTTTAACAATATTTTCCAACCGATTTTAACGAGTGGCTTTGATCCATTTAATTTCAGAATGACCATTTACAATAGATGGGGACAAGTGGTTTATGAAACTTTAAATCACGATAAAGGTTGGGACGGCTACTTTTTAGGACGAAAAGCGCAAAATGGACTTTATACTTATATAATTCAGTTCAAAGCCAAAAATATTGATGAATACAAAGTGATTTCTGGACATGTAAACCTTTTGAAATAATAAGTTTTTTTCAAGGAAATGTTAAAAATTTAGGAAGTGTTGATTTGACATTGTGAAAATTAATTTACTTTTAACACGTCTTTTTGACACTAAGTAATTTTTTAAACTCTTAACACTAAATTTTATGAAAAAAATCTTTACGATTGTTTCAGCTCTTTTTATGGGAGCAACATTTGCACAAACAGTAGCACCTGGTATTTCTGTTACACCTCAAGGAACTGACGGTACGTCTGAAATCACAGTTACAGTTTCTATTACTGATATCTGTATGCCTGCTGGAAAAGAAATTGATGTTACATGGCCTAATATTGCTTTCCACTCAGGAGCAATAGTTGGTGGTTCTGCATGGCAAAATGTTGTAGAATGGAATTCTCCAAATCGACTTGTTTTTAACCGAGTAAGTGATGGTGTGTTTAGAGCTACATTTACCCCAACTACTTATTATGGTGTTCCAGCTGTAGAAGGTTTTTCTTTTGTATTTAACGGCTATCCAAATACTGCTGGTGATTGGGATGCAGAAGGAAAAGCTTTTGACGCAGAGGGTAACTGTGCGGATTTCTTCTACTATTTTGCGGATGAGCCTGCATCAATTGGCAAGCAAGAAATGGTTGCTGTTAAAGCTTTCCCTAATCCAGCAACTGAAATTTTAAATTTTGAAATTGATGCCAATGACTTCACAATTTCATTGTTTGACTTATCTGGAAAAGTGGTTGCTACTTCAACTTCAGCTTCTTTGAACATTGCTGAATTGAATGCAGGTGCTTACATCTACAAAGTAGCTACTGAAAAAGGTATCGCTACTGGAAAAGTAAGCAAAAAATAAGAATCAGAAATTATACGAAAAGCCTAGGTTGAAAGACTTAGGCTTTTTTTTCAACTAAAAATTCAACCGATTATGAAAAAAGTACTTTTACTAGGAATGCTTTTCAACGTTATGTTGATGAAAGCTCAACTATTGGAAGTCACTCCTGCGTTCCCCACAAAGAACGATGTTGTGACAATCGTTTATGATGCAACTCAAGGGAATGCGGCTTTAGTCGGTCAAACCCAAATTTATGCTCATACTGGTGTAATAACCTCAACAAGTACATCTCCAACAAATTGGCAATTCACCAAAGGAAATTGGGGTACTGCTGATCCAACTGTTGCAATGACCAATTTAGGTAATAACAAACACTCCATAACCATAAATATTCCATCTTTTTATGGCTTTCCTGCAAACACAATCGTTCAAAAATTAGCTTTTGTTTTTAGAACAGCTAACGGACAAACGGTTGGAAGAAGTGCAGATGGTTCAGACATTTATTATGATGTGTTTCCCGATGACGGAGCACTTCAAGCAAAAATATTTTCACCAGCAAACGGCTTACTTTTAAATGAAGGAGAGCAATTTGCTGTGAACGCGAAAACGAATCAAAACGCAAGCATTACACTTTTCGACAATAATGTTCAAGTGGAAAATGTTACGAATAGTCAAAATTTATTATTCAACGTAACTGCTGGTAGTTCAGGAAATCACACGCTCAAAATAGTTGCCGAAACAGCAACAGAAACAAAAGTTGATTCTATTTTTTATGTTGTAAATCCAACCGTTATTCCACTAGATCCTCCAACGGGTTTAAATCATGGAATAAATTACATAGACGCCTCCACGGTTATTTTAAAACTACATGCTCCTCTCAAGCAAAATATTTATGTTTTGGGAGATTTTAATGACTGGGTTCCGAGTATAGAATACCACATGAATCGTGCTTCGGATGATGCTACTTGGTGGATTGAAATTTCGGGATTAACACCAGGACAACGTTATGGCTACCAATATTATATTGATGGTGAACTTCGATTGGCTGACCCAATGAGTCCGCTTATTCTTGACCCAAATAACGATGGTAGTATTTCTGCCCAAACTTATCCCAACCCTCACCCCTATCCCGCTGGAAAAACAACAGGTTTTGTAACAATCATGCATCCCGGAGCAACACCTTATCAATGGCAAGTAACGGACTTCCAATTGCCCGCCAACAAAGACCTAATGATCTACGAGTTACATGTACGTGATTTTGTTGCTAAAAGAAATTATCAAACTTTAATCGACACCTTAGACTATTTGGTGAATCTTGGTATAAACGCTATAGAGTTAATGCCACCTGGAGAGTTTGAAAACAATGAAAGTTGGGGGTATAACCCTTCTTTTCACATGGCTTTAGACAAATACTACGGAACACCTGAAAAATTTAAAGAATTCATCGACTCTTGTCACTCAAAAGGAATAGCAGTTATCGTTGATATGGTTCTCAATCACGCTTTCGGTCAAAGTCCAATGGTAAGAATGTACTGGGATGCAGCGAATAATAGACCTGCGGCAAATAGCCCATGGTTCAATGCGATATGTCCACACGATCCTTTTTGTTGGGGTTATGATTATGACCACACACGTCAAGTTGTGAAGGACTATATTGATGAAGTGAACTTATTTTGGATGAAAGAATACAACATTGATGGATTCCGTTTTGATTACACGAAAGGCTTTATCAATAATGCGAACGGTTACGATGATGATCGAATAGCAATTTTAAAGCGAATGGCTGATGTGATTTGGGATTACAAATCAGATGCTTATGTGATTTTGGAACATTGGTGCGACAACAATGAAGAACGACAATTAGCTGAATACGGCATGATGTTGTGGGGTAATTTGACTTATAATTATCACCAAGCAGGAATGGGATTCACAAATAACGGAAACTTGTCCAATGGAATACACCTATCTCGCGGATGGAATGTTCCGCATTTGATTACTTACATAGAAAGTCACGATGAGGAGCGTGCAATGTATGAGGCAATAACCTATGGAAATACGAGTAATTCAGATCATAATGTACGAAATCAATTCGTTGCTCTAGGTCGTATGCAAGCATTAGCAGTAATTTGCTTTACCCAGCCTGGCCCTAAAATGATTTGGCAATTTGGAGAATTGGGCTACGATATTTCAATTGATAATCCTTGTAGAGTTTGTAATAAACCGATTTTGTGGAATTACTTCAATCAATCTCGAAGAAGACAAACGTATGATGTGTATTCGGCTGTTTTGAATTTAAGAAAATCGCACCCCACTTTTCAATCTTTAACTTTTAACCACTCGCTTTCAGGAGCAGTTAAAAGAATACGCTTAACCCACCCTGACATGAATGCTGTGGTGATGGCGAATTTTGCTGTTACTAATCAAAATGCATCTGCGACGTTCCATAGTACAGGATGGTGGTATGAATTTTTTACTGGCGATTCTTTACTTGTTGAGAATGTCGAAATGGCATTAACTTTCGAGCCAGGTTCTTATAGAATTTACACAAGCAAAAAACTACCAAAACCTTTCATTACTGAATCAACGCTCTCTTATGAAGAATTAGAATTGGAAAACTTCGATGTCAATGTTTTCCCGAATCCAACTTCTGAAATTGTGAATGTTTATTTGAATTTACCACATGCAGGCGAAGTTGAAGTTTTACTTTTGAATCAATTGGGGCAGGTTGTTCGCCGTCAAGTGGATAAAGTTGGAACAGGTTTCCATAAAAATGAAATTCAAGTAGGCGATTTACCTTCAGGAAGCTATCACATTCTTGTGAAAAACGGCGGTAAATTTTCCAATAAACCTTTGATGATTCAGCGTTAATGCGTTTCACATTACTACTTCTTATTGTATTTGCTTGGGGTGTTCGTGCACAACATGTTCACCCTGCAAATACAAAGGCTTTCTTGCAAAATGAAGTAGCGCGAATTGACATTTACATTCAACCAGAATCCCTCAACCTAATATTGGGAGATTCACTTTACAGCGACTTTGAATTTGACGCGAGTTTCAAATACACTGCTAATAACTTTTCAGATTCACTGGGAAATATTGGTTTTAGAGTTCGAGGTAATACATCGAGAAATGCCGTAAAAAAGTCCTTCAAGATTTCATTCAATCATTCGGTTTCAGGTTTCAAATGGCAAGGCATTGAGAAAATGAACTTAAACGGACAGCACAACGACGTTTCCATTATGCGCACAAAATTGGCTCAGGAAATTTACAAAGAAGTCGGTTTACCAAGCTCAAGAACAAGTCATGTTCGACTTTATATCAATGGTGAATACAAAGGACTTTATGTAAATGTGGAACAAATTGACGAAGAGTTTGCAAAAAAAAGGTTCGTACAAGGACACCAAGGCGATATGTACAAATGTATTTATGGTGCAAATCTAAGTTTCAAAGGCTGGGATGAAAGTGCTTATTACGGCCCTTATGAAAAAGTAAGAAACGAAGAAACGGGATTTCATTCGCTTATAGAATTCCTCGATTTTCTAAACAATTCCTCTAATGCCGCATTCCTGTGTGGAATTGAGGATCGATTCGATGTTGATGCTTATTTGCGCTATTTGGCTACAGAAATTCTTACTGGTCATTGGGATGGCTATACCTACAATCAAAACAATTTCTATTTAATAAAGCGTCCATCCGATGGAAAGTTTATGATGTTGCCATACGATTTGGACAATACTTTCGGGATTGATTGGTTCAATATCGATTGGTCGGAAAGGAATATTTATGAATGGACAACAAGTTCAAATCGACCGCTTTACAATCGATTAATGTCCGTGCCATATTTCCGAAATGAATTGACCAAACATATAAAAGACATTCTAGAAAATCACTTTTCTCCTACTTATTGGATTTCCTATTTGGAGAACTTAAAATCGCTTGTTTCATCTGCAGTACAAGAAGATACATACCGAACGGGTGATTATGGATTTACATTTGAGGACTTTAATAACAGTATTGTTGATGCCTTCGGACTTCATGTTAAAATGGGTATCGGAACTTACCTCGAACAACGTTATTTATCCGCTCAACAACAACTTCAACCTGTTGTTGAAATGGAACATCCTTGCCTTACAGGTTCAATTGACGAACCACAAAAGCCACCTTTTACTCCCGAGGAAATGTTTGATTTAATGGGAAGAAAGGTTCAGTTTGATGCACGGGGTTTATTAATTGGTAGAAATTATTTTGGACAAACAAAAATGTATTGGAATTATGAATAAAGTATTTTTCTTTTTCGTGTCTGTTAGTTTGACACTTGCTTCATGTGTAGCACAAAAAGTGACTTTGCAACATGTCGAACCACATAATTGGTGGACTGATATGAAATGGTCGGAAGTGGAGATTTTGGTTCATGCACCGAATATCGCAAACTACAAATTTGAAGTAAAAGGACTAACCGTTCTTGGGGCTACCAAAACAGAGAATCCGAACTACCTATTTATCAAAGTGGATACGAAAGGTAAGCCTGCGGGTTCTTATCCAATCCTCTTTTCCGACACAAAAAAAGTTGTAGCTGAATACAATTTTGAATTGAAAAACCGCCGAGCCAATTCCGCGCAACGTACAAGTTTCACCTCAGCTGATTTGATGTATTTGTTGATGCCTGACCGCTTTGCAAACGGTGATCCATCTAATGATTCTCACCCTTCCACCATTGAAAAGTTGAACAGAGAATTTCCAGGAGGAAGACATGGTGGTGGCATTCAAGGAATCATCAATAATTTGGACTACATCGCCTCGCTTGGTGCAACAGCTATTTGGACAACTCCAATTTTAGAGGATAATGATTCCACTTATTCCTACCATACTTACGGACAAAGTGATTTGTACAAAGTAGATCCACGCTACGGAACGAATGAAGACTACAAAAGATTAGTTCAGGAGGCACACAAAAGAAACATCAAAATCATTAAAGATGAAGTACCAAATCACTGGGGCTACATGCATTGGATGATGAAAGACTTGCCGACTTACCAATGGATTCATCAGTTTCCGGGCTATGCACAATCCAACTATAGAACTTCCACACAAATGGATCCGAATGCTTCGGAAAGAGATAAAAAATATTGCAGTGAGGGTTGGTTTGTTCGTTCAATGCCCGATTTGAACCAATCTCATCCTTTAGTACTTAACTATTTGATTCAGAATACAATTTGGTGGGTAGAATACGCTGATTTAGATGGAATTCGAGTGGATACTTATTCTTACAACGACAAACAACCAATCGCGGAATGGACTAAAGCCATCATGAACGAATATCCAAATTTCAATATGGTTGGAGAAATTTGGATGCACGATCAAGCCCAAGTTTCTTATTGGCAAAAGGATAGTCCGATTGCGGCAATTCAATCCTACAACACACATCTACCTTCTGTGATGGACTTTACACTTCACGATGCGTTCGGACCTGCGTTTAAAGAAGAAGATCAAGGATGGGACAGAGGTGTGGTGCGTTTTTACGAAAACTTTGTGAATGATTTTCTCTACAAAGACCCGAATAATCTTTTGGTGTTCTTAGAAAATCACGACACAGACAGATTCAACGAAATTTATAAAAGTCTCGACGCTTATAAACTTGGCTTGACAGTCATTGCAACAGTTCGCGGAATTCCTCAAATCTATTACGGTAGCGAAATTGGAATGCGTGGCGACAAATCACAAGGAGACGCTGCAATTCGTCAGGATTTCCCTGGAGGATGGAAAGAAGACAAACAAAATGCATTTACAGAATCAGGTCGAACCTCTGAACAAAACGCCTATTTTGATTTTACCCAAAAGTTATTCAACTGGAGAAAAACCTCAAAAGCCATTCACCATGGAACTTTCAAACAATTTCTACCGGAAAATAATGTTTACGTTTATTTCCGTGAAACTGCTGAAGAGGTGGTGATGATTGTTATCAATAATCAATCAAAAGATCAAAACTTGAACCTTAGTCGTTTTGCTGAATGTATTGGAAACGCACTAGGTGGAAAGGAAATTTTAACTGGACAAAATGTTTCTTTTTCCAATGGTTCAATTGCCGTTAATGGAAAGTCTTCAATGATTATTGAATGGAAAAAGTAAGGGAAATGCGTTGTTGGTTTTTAGTTTTTGGCATACTCTACACGTTTGTCCTCCGTGCTCAAAGTACGCGAACTTTTGTAAGTGCGAATTACGATGGAGAATCCTACAAAGTAGTGGTTTCTGACGGGCATTATTTAATCAAAGCATTTACGCCAAAAGTGGTGGAATGTACATTTATTCCCACTGGACAAACTTACAATCCCAATTCCCATGCTGTTGTGGCAAAAACTATTTATCAGGCTTTTGAGGTTACAGATGATAACGGATCGATTTATTTGAATCAAGATAACGGAATTGTTGTTCAAATAGAAAAAAATCCCTTCAAAATTAGTTTTTGGTTCAAAAATCAGAAGTTAATAGAAGAAAGTTTGGGATACACCAAAGACGACGAATACGAAAAACTGAACTTTAAACTTCTTGATGCTGAACCACTTTTTGGAGCAGGCGCAAGAGCATTGGGAATGAATCGTCGAGGGGAACGCTTGCCTTTGTACAATCGTGCGCATTACGGTTACGAGGAGCGTTCGGAGCAAATGAATTTTGCAATGCCAATTGTTATTTCGAGTAAAGGATTCCTACTACACTTTGACAATGCACCAATTGGTTTTTTGGATTTGGATTCAAAAGGAGATAATTCGCTTGTTTACGAAACAATTAGTGGACGAAAAACCTATCAAGTTGTAGCTGGTGAAGATTGGAAAGATTTGTTGACCCAATACACCCATTTAACAGGTCGTCAACCCTTGCCACCGCGTTGGGTTTTCGGAAATTTTGCAAGTCGTTTCGGTTATCATTCTGAAAAAGAAGCCAAAGATGTTGTTACCAAATTTCAACAAGAAAATATTCCTTTAGACGCGATAATCTTTGATTTGTATTGGTTCGGAAAAGAAATTCAAGGCACGATGGGGAATTTGGAATTTTATAGAGATTCCTTTCCTAATCCAGACGACATGATTGCAAATTTTAATGCAAGAAAAATCAAAACAGTATTGATAACGGAGCCTTTCATTTTAACCACGTCAAAAAAATGGAATGAGGCAGTTGAAAAGAAAATTTTAGCCACTGATTTACTCGGAAATCCTTTCACGTATGACTTTTACTTTGGAAATACAGGACTAATTGATATTTATAAACCTCACGCGAAACAATGGTTTTGGGATATTTATAAAGACTTAATCAAGCGTGGAGTAAAAGGAATTTGGGGAGATTTGGGAGAACCTGAAGTACATCCGAAAGAGCTCCAACATGCAATAGGTTCGGCCGATGAAGTACACAACATTTACGGACACGATTGGGCGCGATTAATTGCTGAGGGATACAAAAAAGATTTTCCGAAAGAACGACCTTTTATTTTAATGCGTGCGGGTTATTCTGGTTCTCAACGCTTTGGAATGATTCCTTGGTCGGGCGACGTAAACAGAACTTGGGGCGGATTCAGACCGCAACCCGAAATTGCGCTACAAATGGGCCTACAAGGAATTGGGTACATGCACTCTGATTTAGGTGGTTTTGCAGGTGCTAATGACGATTCTGAGTTGTATGTGCGTTGGTTGCAATACGGTGTTTTTCAACCAATTTTCCGTCCTCACGCGCAAGAAGAAGTGGCTAGTGAACCTATTTTCAAGGATGCTAAAACGAAACAATTGGCAAAAGAAGCAATTGAATGGCGTTATCGTTTGTTGCCTTACAACTACACACTTGCATATCAAAATTCAACGAAAGGATGGCCACTTATGCGTCCGGTTTTCTTTGAAAAGAATGAAGAAATCGGCAGTTTTTGGAATATCGAAACCTATTTCTGGGGTGATGCATTTCTTGTTGCTCCAATTCAATATCCAAAAGCGGAAATGGGTGAAAAGTCGTCCATTTTATTACCTAAAAATGAGGTTTGGTTTGATTGGTTTACGGGTGAACGAGTTGTTCCTGAGTACGTTGAAGAAGGTGGCGAAATGTTGCCTTTTGTGTATCTTGAAATCGTTAAAAACCAAATTCCTGTATTCGTTCGTTCGGGTTCTTTTGTTCCTCATGCTGAATTGGTTCAGCAAACGGATAATTATCAACCAAATCAAACGAAGGTTCATTTTTATTGGGATAATTCTTTGAATAAAAGTTCGGGTCAATGGTTTGAAGACAACGGTTACAATGCCAAATCTTTAGAAGAAAAAGACTACACACTCATTGACTTTAACTACATTAAATCCGCTGAAAAAAAAGGAATTATAAAAGTTGGTCTTTCAGAAAAAACAGGAACTTCATCTTATGTAAGTCAAACTCAAATTGTAATTTTTGGTGCAAACGAGATTAAAAGAATCAAGGTCAACGGAAAGAAGGTAAAGTTTCAATCCGACTTTGAAAAAGGAACGAAAACTTTCCTGCTTCCTTTGAAAAATTTGGATTCTACGATTGAGTTGGGGTGGTAATGAGTACATTTTTACCTGAATTTATTAAAATACCAATTACGTTGCAATTTGTCGCATAAAAAATGATTTGTGGTATAATGCCTCCGCCACGGCAATGACATTCGATGTGAATTAAATACGTCATTATATGTCATCGTCGGTATAAACCTCAGTTAGATTGTAAAATTGAAACCTTTTATCTATTAGAAGGCATTTTCTCAATTATTTCACACCAAGCTTCGCCACCTCAATTGTAAATTAGTATTACTTGCAACGCAAATACGCCGCATCACCAATGGACAACCTCACCTACACCTACCTCAACATCGCTGGACCGCCCTCCAACCGTTTGGGGCATGTGGATGACCTGTCAACGGCGCAATGTGAATGTGGTTGTAAAATCACAAGCCTTTTCAAAAAGAATCTCTTATTTTATCCAATATTCTTTAGGGTCTCTGGCAGTGTTTAATACGGAATGAATGTAAACAATTTTTAGTTTTTCATCAACCGTAAAATGAATCATATAAGGGTATTTTTTTAAAGGAAAACAGCGAATAGAATCGTAACGAATTTGATAGAATGAGTTTTTAGCCAAAGATTTCATGTATCTATTGAGATAAGCTTCAAATTTTTCACCCAATCCAACAAGTTGTTCATCATAATAATCGATAGCTTCTTGAATATCTTGAATTGCTCTTGGGTCTAGTTACAAAGTAAACTTCATTCCGTTTTCCTTTTAAATTGAAATTGTTTTCGAGCTTCTTCCCAAGAAACAATATCTTCTTTTTTAGCTGTTTTAATTCTGTTACGAACTAATTCTTTATGTTCTTCTGAAATGTGAACATCATTTATGTTTACTTCATAACCTAATTGTTGAATTAATTCCATAAAGAAATTAAGTTTCGCATCTGGAATTTTTAGCGTAACTTCTGTCATTTTCTTTGGTTTTAAGAAGCGTTGGTATGTTTTGTTTGTAGAATGCAAACCTGAATTAAACTCAAAATAAATGCGTTTAAAAAATTTTCACTTAACAAAGCTAGAAAATGTCTAATAGTGCATCTAAAACTTTACTCAAAATCAATAATTTCAATACTTTTCAAGCTAAAACCTTTGCTTAAAAACTCCACTTTGTTAAATTCGAAATTCATACCGCAAGTTTCAACGTTTTCTTTTGGAGTCAATCTTGGGGTGTTTGTATTATTCAAGTATATATTTTAGGAGTTCGTCTAGTTCTTTGTCGGTTAGGTTTTCCTTTTCGGATTTGTCGTAAATGGAGAGTAAATACACAGTGTCTTCGGTGATCACAAAATTGGTAATTATTTTTGCCCCACCAGATTTGCCTTTACCTTTTGAGGAAATTGCAAGTCGTATTTTATAACAGTTTTTTCCTAACGAAGTTCCTTGCATAGGATTTTCTTCCAAACTCTCAAATAAATCAGCTAAATCGGTTTTTAAAGACGGGTATTTTTTAGCCAACTTTTTTAGTTCTTTCCTAAAAGTAGGAACAGCAACAATACTATAACTCATCTAATAATTGCTTTGCAGGTATGCCTTTGAGTTTGCCTTGTCTTACCAATTTTAGTTCTTCCACAGCTTCTTTAATCTCTTCCATCAGCAAAGCCTTTTCGTCAGAAATCGTTTTTACTTTAACATAGGATAATTCTTTCAAAACTGCCAATAAGTGAGTGGCTTTGTTGTCTTTTATGTCTAATAAAACTTTCATTTTTCATTTTTTTTCATTGGTATTACTCATTTTGTTCCTCAACGCTTTATTCAGAGGTTTGTTAGAAAAAGCGATGTAGATATTATGTGGCTAATTTTTTTCTGTTTTGTCGGTGATGAATCGTGAATTAAGATTTATCATTTCAAAAGATTGATAACAAGTACTAAAAATGAAATCAAATTTAGGTAAAATTTCAGCTAATCCAAATAGATGAAGTCTTGTAAGTTCAGAAATTAGTATAACTTGCAACGCAAAAACGCCGCATCACCCATGGACAACCTCACCTACTCCTACCTCAACATCGCTGGAGCTCCCTCCAACCGTTTGGGGCATGTGGATGACCTTGTCAACAGCGCAACTTTCACCGACGACATCGACGACCAAGACCCCAACAACTACTCTTACGACCAACTCGGACAACTCAAGTTTATTTACAACTTGGGATATTTTTCAGGACTTTGATGTGAATTTCGGATACCATACACCGCAACTATTTTATTTTGTTCGTCAATGATGTAATGTATAATATACGGGAAATACTTAACGATTTTCATTCTAAATTCATCATAACGTACTTGATAGAATGGATTTTTCTTGAGATCGTTTATCGCTGAGTTAATTGATGAATAGAATTTTTTGCCGAGTTTGGGATTAATATTTTTGTAGTATTCGAGTGCTTCGTTGAAATCGTCTGTAGCAATATCTAAAATGAGTATTTTAAATTGTTTCATTCATCCAATTTAAATGTTTTTCTCACTTTATCCCAATCTTTGAAATTCTCAGGTTTGGCATTTTTTAAACGCTCACGCATTAGATTTTTCTCATCATCACTCACGATAATTTTCTCCTCATGAAGTTGTTGTACACTCACATAATTTAAAGTTCTGAGAAATTCAAGTAATTTCATTGTCTTGCTTTCATCTTGCACGTTAAGTAATAATTGAGTCATAGTTATTGGAATATTTTGAAGATTCAACTTAAATTTATGGTTAAAAAGAATCCATAAACACTAAACTTTTCGTATTGTTTTCTTAAGCAAAAATAGAAATTATTCTCGCTTTCTCCAATTAAAGGTACACATCACCGCAACCGATAATTTTGGAACTTCGTATTCCTACGACAAAAACGGAAATTTTACTACTACCGACGAAGGTTTCAGAATTCAATTCACTCCAAAGTTGAAACCTTGTAAGTATTATACTCCAACATTTTTTGTTTGGCTTCGCCACCTCAATTGTAAATTAGTTTAACTTGCAGCGCAGAAACAACGCCTCACCAATGGACAACCTCACCTACTCCTACCTCAACATCGCTGGAGCGCCCTCCAACCGTTTGGTAAAATTGAATCAAGAAATTGGTTTCTTTCTTGCTGTAAGTAGTGAGCATTAAATAAAATTTGACCAAGACAAAAACTAACCATCAGAAAATAAAATAGTATATTTGGATAAGGAAGCTAAAAAGAATGTTTTGAGGAGTATAATGAAATTAGATTTTAATTCACAAGGATTTTTGGTGCCAAACATCAATATAGTCACGAACTTGGAGTGCTTTAAAGCCACTTTTGTGGATGAATTACTAATTTCAAAAACCAGAGTCAATCTGTATGAGAATTATTTGAATTACTCAAATGAACTTAAACATCTTCTACAAGTAGATTATTTAACCCAATGGATTAATGGTTCTTTTGTGACCAAAACGATTAATCCAAAAGATATTGATTTAGTAACTTTCATTCCTGAACCTATTTTTTCAAAAAAAGAAAAAGAAATAATTGACTTCAAACAAAGGAATTGGTTCGACTTGAAGGTTGATGCCTATTTGATAATTGAAAGGTCTAATTTTGGTTTTGAAAGCGATAAATTATATTGGTTAAATCAGTTTTCGAAAACAAGAAAAATTTCGAGAAAGGGCATAAGAAATGATAAAGGATTTATTGAAATAAGCTACTAAATTTCATAATATGACATTAGAAAAGCGAATAGTAAAGTTGACGGATTTAATGGAGGACATCAACGAGGTTAATAAGATGATTCAATTGCATTCGGAGAATTCTGAGGGTAAAATTTCGGAATTCATGCTGGAACAATATAAGTCTAAAAAAGATAAGCTAGTAAGTTATTTAATCGACGAATTATTAAAGCCAAGTGTTCGTTCACCAAAAAGTTTTTCACTCATCACCAAAATTTTGAAAAACTACTATCCGAATCTTAATAACGACGCCAAAAATGATGTTGATCACAAATTCCTAGAGAAATTGGAATTGCTAATTGCATAGAAGGAAAACTTGTTAATTCTGGGTTTATTATTTTCAAATAAACATTTGGAGTGGCATCACCGCAACCGATAATTTTGGAACTTCGTATTCCTACGACAAAAACGGAAATTTCACTAATACTGACGAAGGTTTCAGAGTTCAATTCACTCCAAAGTTGAAACCTTGTAAGTATTATACTCTAACATTTTTTGTTTGGCTTCGCCACTTCAATTGTAAACTAGTATAATACCGATGATGATATAAAATGTTGTATTGGAAAATAGCTGAATGTCATTCCGTATCAACATTTATATGTCATCGTCGGTAGTAATCTTTAAAAACTTCAAGGTTTCCTCCTCTTCCGAACCTGATTCTGGAACGAAATTATACTGCCACTCAGCAAGCGGAGGCATACTCATTAAAATGGATTCGGTGCGACCACCTGAATAAATACCGAATTTGGTTCCACGGTCATGCAGGAGATTAAATTCAACATACCTACCACGGCGAATTCTTTGCCAATTGAGTTCTCTTTCTGTGGGAATTGTATGTGGTGTTGTTTCGATTTGTTGGCGATAAAGTACTGGAAAAAGCTTCCCTAAATCCAAACAAAATTTGGCAATTACTTCTTTTTCTAAACCACAACTTTCGTCCAAATGATCAAAGAATATTCCACCAATACCGCGTGTTTCATTTCGATGTGGAAGGAAAAAATAGTTGTCGGCCCAAGGTTTAAACTTTTCGTAAAAATCCGCGGAATATTCATCGCAAACTTGTTTCAAACCCTCGTGAAAAAGATTGGCTTGCTCAAGATTTACGTAATGAGGTGTAAGGTCAATTCCTCCACCGAACCAATAAACACCTGAGTCCAATTCAAAATAACGAATGTTCATGTGCATAATCGGGTGACGGGGATGTCTTGGATGCAAAACGATTGAAACACCTGTTGCAAAAAATGAATTGCCCTCCATTTTAAGTTGGGTTTTCATAGCTACTGAAACTTCACCGTGAACCGCCGAAAAGGCAACTCCGCCTTTCTCCAAAATTTTTCCGTTAACAATTGTTCGAGTGAAACCGCCTCCCCCCTCTTCTCTTTTCCAAGCATCCTCGTGAAATTTTGAAACACTATCCAAAATTTCTAATTCCTCACAAATATGTAATTGCACCGCACGAAAAGCATCTGCAATTCCTTGTTTTTCAATTAAGGCCATTCCACTGTTGTTTCAAAATCCGAAAAGCGTAAGATAACCGCGTTGTCATTTTTCATTCCACTACCAACTCCTGAGGAAACAAATTTAACCGATGTAATCAATCCTCGGTTCGCATCGCGGTTTAAGAAAAATAAATTACTCGATTGCATAACAGCATCAAATCCTAGGCACGCTGTTCTACTCATATCAATATCAAATCGACGGCGAAATTGTTTGTGAACATGAACGAGGAAAGGATCGCGCATGTCAGTACTCGAAGTGGATGCATAGGTGAATTGATATTTATTCGAAAGCACTCCATTCACTTCCTTCCAATCTGACCATTCTTTCAGTCCAATCAACCGAATATTTGGCGTTGCTTTGTATCTTTCTAATAACTGAATTGCTTTTTCTTTTTCGTTGGAGAGGAAAATTACAAAAGTTTCAGAAGTCAAATTCTCGTAAGATTTGAAATTGTTCCAATCGGCTTCAATCACGCGTGGTTTTGTGAGTTTTTGAGGCAATTCTCTAAATGCTTTTAGGAAGTTTCTGTACAAAATCTCATCCTCAGCTTTGGTTGGTTTGATTAAAACGATTTGTTGTGAAGTATGCATTCGGTGAACATATCGCGCTAAATTCTTCACCAACGTTTCTTGGTCAGGCGAAAGTGCATAAACCAATTTATTACCTTCAAGCACCTTTGAAGGCATCGCAACCGGCAAAACACAACGAACTTTATTTTGCTTACACCATTCTGCTACAATTTCGGCTTCTTTCAATTGTAAAGGAGCCAAAATCAAATCCATCGACTTGAATTCATCTTGTTGCAAAATTTCATTGATATTGTTTTTTGGCGAACCGTAGTCGTAAAAGTAAACATCAGCATTCGCACCTATCTTACGGAGAGAATCCAAAGCGATTTGTGCGCCCATATAGAAATCCAAAGCACCTGTGGCCATTTGACGAGAAAATGAACTGCTTGAATCCAACTGAAAAGGCAGGAAAATACCGATTGTGTAAGAACGTTTGCGCGGAAAAGAAATATTCGTATCCTTTTCAACGGGTATTTTTTCAGGGACAGGTCTAACTTCTGAACCAATTTCTCGTTCCTTTTTAAGAGGGATTTTAAGTGTTTGTCCTGGCTTAATTGTAGGATAAGGAAGGTTGTTGTATTTCTGTAATTCCTCGGCTGGAACCATGTATCTTTTGGCTATACTGTAAAGTGTTTCTCCTTGAGCTACAAGATGTTGTTTTTCTGTATCGGAAGCAAAAGACAAGCTAGGTGATGTGGTATTATTTGGAGCGGTATTCGTATTATTCGGTGAACCAAAAGGATTTGAATTGTTTGGTGTAGCTGTATTGTTTGGATTCACTGATTCATTGGAAATTACGGAGGCAATTCGCGGTGCAGCACCCACCAACTTTAATCGTTGCCCAACTTTCAACCCACTTTCAGCACTTGGATTTTCCGATAAAATGGAGTCAACGGGAACGGCATACATTTTCGAAATTCCAAATAAGGTTTCAGATTTTTGAACGTTATGAAGAATGGTTTTTGTGATAACAGGAATGTAAATAAGTTGTCCTTCCGAAAGTCCGCGTTCAATTCCCGGATTGGCTTCAATAATTTTTTCAGCAGGACAAGAATATGTTTCTTGTAAACTCAAAAGTGAATTTCCAGATGAAACGGTGTGCATGTAGAATTTCCCTTCGTCACGAACAACTACACTCACGTATTTCACCTGCACATGGGCCAAAAAGGAAATTAAAAGACCAATAAATAGAACAAAATACCTCATTTACAATTATTTATTCCCACTCAATCGTTGCGGGTGGTTTGGAACTAATATCGTAGGTTACACGGTTGATTCCTTTAACTTGATTGATGATTTTATTTGAGATTTTCGCTAAAAACTCGTAAGGCAAGTGACACCAATCAGCGGTCATTCCGTCTGTTGAAGTTACCGCACGAAGCGCCACAGCATTTTCGTAAGTACGCTCATCTCCCATCACACCAACCGATTGAATTGGTAGGAAAATCGCGCCAGCTTGCCAGACCTCGTTGTATAAATTATCTTCTTTCAAACCTTCAATGAATAGGGCATCCACTTCTTGCAAAATGCGTACCTTTTCAGCAGTTACCTCACCTAAAATACGAATTCCCAAACCTGGACCAGGGAAAGGATGACGGCCCAAAATTCTTTCGTCTATATTCAACGAACGTCCGATTCGTCGCACTTCATCCTTGAAAAGTAAGCGTAGAGGCTCAACAACCGACAACTTCATGTAGTCTGGCAAACCACCAACATTATGGTGCGATTTTATTGTTTGAGAAGGACCGCCAGTTGCGGAAACAGACTCAATCACATCGGGATAAATTGTTCCTTGTCCAAGCCATTTTGCACCTTCCACTTTTTTAGATTCTTCGTCAAAAACTTCTACGAAAACCCTACCAATTGCTTTTCTTTTCAGTTCAGGATCTGTAAGTCCTTTCAGTGCTTCGTAAAACTTTTCAGAGGCGTTTACTCCTTTCACATTCAAGCCCATTCCTTTGTAAGATTCGAGAACTTGAGCGAATTCATTTTTTCGAAGTAAACCGTTGTCAACGAAAATACAATGTAAATTTTCACCAATCGCTTTGTGTAATAAAACAGCGGCAACCGATGAATCAACACCACCTGAAAGTCCAAGAATTACTTTATCATCACCTAATTGCGACTTTAATTTTTGCGTTGTTTCTTCAACAAATTGGGAAGGAGTCCAATCAGCAGAACAGCCACAAATTCCGATGATAAAATTGTGCAACAAACGAGTTCCTTCCGTAGAGTGATAAACTTCAGGATGAAATTGAACGCCGTAGGTTTTCTCTCCTTCAATTGCATAAGCAGCCACTTCAACATCGTGCGTTGAAGCAACAATTTTATAATTGGACGGAATTTTTTTAATGGTATCGCCGTGAGACATCCAAACCTGTGAACCGATAGTCAAACCCTCGGTCAATTCGTTTGAAGTATCCACAGACATTAGGTGAGCACGTCCGTATTCGCGTGTTGCGGAGGGAAGAACCTCTCCGCCAAAATGATGGGAGAGAAATTGAGCACCAAAACAAACACCAAGAAGCGGAAGTTTTCCTTTTATCTCTGCTAAATCTGGTTTTGGCGATTTTTCATCACGAACAGAAAAAGGACTACCAGAAAGGATAACACCTTTAACTTTTTCACTCAAAACAGGGATTTTGTTCCAAGGGTGAATTTCACAATAAACATTTAATTCGCGGATTCTTCGGGCAATGAGTTGGGTGTACTGTGACCCGAAATCAAGGATAATGATGGTTTCGTGCATGTGCAAAGATAGTTTTTAAGCATGAAACCTAACATCATCAATAATTGGTTGTCGCAGGTTTAGTAATTTGACGTTATCCAGACGATAAACATTGGTTTAGTTTATCTTTATGATTTGCGTGTAATTCCGACGATGACATAGAATGTCGTAATCAATTTTTATTGAATGTCATTGCTGCTGCGGAGGTAATTTATTACGCGACTATATTCGTGGTATTTGGTATAAGACGAAAAGAGAGTTTGGATTACAAACATTATAAATAACAGAATCAGAATGAATAATGCCGACGATGACATAAAATGTTGCCACGGTGGATTAAAAAATAGCTAAATTTCATACCTCGGCGGAGGTAAAAACCATAGGTGATTTTACATGCGACAATCTGTAAGACATTTATCATCAAACTACAACCCTATAAACCTGTAAATCAGTACAATGACACAATTACAATCTGTCCATAAGTAGCCAAAAGTCATGTTTTTACCTAACATTTGGCTGGATAAACGCTATTTTTTTCTTTAAAAAGATCGTTGTTTGAAGAATAAATGGTCGTTTATTGGTAGAACACTTTCTCCTTTTAATTTAGCTTGTAATAGTAACAACAATTTAATTTTCAACTTTGAAAGTATTCAAAGCGAACCACAATACTGCTATTGCATTTTCAAGTTTCCAATCGATTTCATTCTGTTTTTGAATCAATATCTTCTGTAGGTTGGTCCTGACCTTTTAGATAAGTTGGCAAATTCAAGCCAGCCATATTAAATAAATCATTTAATGGTGGAACCGTTTTCATCATGCCTGACACAAAATTAGCAGTGGAGTTATTTCCACCTTCTTGATTTCCTGAATCCCAAACAGTGATTTTGTCAATTTTGATGTTCTTCACAGCTTCAACTTGTGTTCTAACCAATTCTGGTAATTTCTCAATTAAAAGCAATTGGAATGCTTTAGTTGGATCACCGCCAGCAGCACCCACAACGTCTTTATAACCTTCCGCTTGCTTGGTTAAAATTTCGTACAAACCTTTCGCCTCGGCTTCCATTTTAGCAAAGATGGCATCCGCCTCACCTTTAGCTTGTACACGGATTCTTTCAGCCTCAGCTTGTGCTTCGATAATTGCCCGTTGTTTCGCAATTTCAGCCGGAATTACAACGTTCGCGTTTTGTGTTGAACGCTCTTTTTCTGCACGTGCAGTTTCCGCTTTTTGTTCCGCTAAATAAGCTTCTTCGAGTGCTTTTGCTTGTTGCACTTTTTCAGAAGCCAAAGCAACACGTAAAGCTTCCGCTTCTTTCTCCCTTCTTAAAGCTTCTGATTGGGCAATTGCGATACGCGCTTCGTTTTCACCCTGAATTGCTATAGCGTTTGCCTCAGACGTTTTTACCCTTGTATCTCGCTCTGCTTCGGCCTTTCCAATTGATTCATCCTTTTTTGCAGAAGCAATGGAAATTTCTTTGTCTTTTTGGGTAATCGCGATTTTTACATCTCTATCTCTGTGCGTTTCCGCAATTTGTGTATCTTTTTCTCTGTCTGCAATTGCTTTTCCAGTTTCTCCGATTTTTTCTTGTTCGGCAACTGAAATTTTTGCCTCGTTGATAGCTTTTGCAGCCGCTTCTTTTCCTAACGCCTCAATATATCCTGATTCGTCTTTGATGTCGGTTACGTTTACGTTAATCAATTTCAAACCGATTTTTTTCAATTCGCTATCAACGTTCTTAGAAATATTGTCCAAAAACTTATCGCGATCGGAATTAATTTCCTCAATCGTCATCGTTGCAATAACCAAACGCAATTGACCAAAAAGGATGTCTTTCGCTAATTCTTGGATTTGCTCTGAGGAAAGCCCCAATAAACGTTCAGCAGCTGTGTTCATGTTGTCCGCTTCTGTAGAAATGGCAATAGTAAAACGACATGGAACATCAACACGAATGTTTTGACGAGAAAGTGCATTTGTCAAATTCGCTTCAATAGACAATGGTTTTAAATCGAGGTAAGCATAATCCTGAATAACTGGCCAAATAAAGGCACCTCCACCGTGAATACATTTCGCGGAACTACCTCCAGTACGACCGTAAACAACCAAGATTTTATCGGATGGACAACGCTTGTAGCGTGAAAGAAGTGCTGAAATCGTAACAAACAGTACAAAAGCACCAACTGCAATTAGAATTATTGGACTCATTTTTTAAGTATTAAATTTAAGAATTGACTTTATTTACAATTAACAGATTTCCACTTTCGATTTTAGTAATCTTAACTACTGAACCTGTGGCAATTTCATCATCTTCTGTCATGGCTTCGAGTTCGTGTGTAGCTCCCCGAACACTAACTATTACACGTCCCTTACCCGTCATCTTTTCTGGAATTCGTAGATAAACTTCGGCAAAGAGGCCAATTGTTTCACTGTATTTAAAAGAATTATCCTCAGCTAGTTTTTGAATTTGCTTCATGACAAGGAAGAAAACCCAAACAAATGAAGCACCGATTAAAAAGGCCAAAAAAACTAAAAGAAGTTTATTGGTAATGAAGCCATGGAAAGATATACCTCCAAAACTAAATCCTAAACAAAAATTTATCAGATTTCGCAAAGAGAAAAGTTGAAAAGGAGCATCTGTATCTCCAAAATCTCCTGAAAAATCTGCTGATGTTCCATCAAAAGCATCGGACCCAACGAAGGTCATAATAGTTTGAAAAGCAAAGAAAATTGCTGAGGGAATAGCTATAAACCAAAAGGATCTTAGGTATTCATCTTGTATATCGAGTGGCCACATGTTTTCAAAGATAGGGATTAATGTGAGAAAAGTGGAAAGTTGAAAGTGAAGAGTGAAAAGTGAAGAGTTAAGAGTGAAGATTGTAGTCCCCGATAATTATCGGGAGAAGAGTGAATAATGAATAATGAATAGTGAATAGTGAATAGTGAATAGTGAATAATGAATAGTGAATAGTGAATAGCGTAGTCCCAGATAATTATCGGGAGAAGGGTGATCCGCCGCGGCGGAGTGAATAGTGAATAATGAATAGTGAAATAGCCGCCGCGGAGAGAATGGAGAATAGGGTTTGTTGGGGCGTGGGAGAATCGAACAGGACCAATCGGGAAAAATTCCTATTTATTCGAAGAAAATTCAACTAAAATCCTCCATTCAACGCTCTCACTTTCTTAGCTAATTCGTTCACTTTATCCGTTCTTCCCAACTTCTCATAGTTGACCATGTTGTTGTTGTAAGCACGGATGTCGTTTGGATACAAGCGTATTAAACGGTCGTTATATTCTATTGATTTTCGGTAATCTCCGAGCATTCCATAGCAGTTTCCGATGTTTAAAATTCCGTCCAAACTCGAAGGATTGGTTTGCAACACTTTTTCGAACGATTCAATTGCTCCACGGTAATCTCCTTTTGAAGCTTGATCATATCCCAAACGGAAATAATAATCTGAATTTTTCTCCCCTTTAAAATCGTCTAAGTTTACATTAGATGGTTCAAGCAATTGATTAATTCCGACTTTCTTTAGGTTATTTGCAGCAGTTGTTGCTAAAGGATAACCTGGTACAAAAGCCAATGATTGATTGTAACAATAAGAAGCATAAACGAGGTTACCTTTATTGTTTTGGTAAACCGTACCAAGGTTGTAATAGGCTTCTGCTTGCATTTGACGTGTTGGCTTACAGTCAATACATTTTCGATAGTAAATAATTGCGCTATCTGGTTGATTAAGAAAAAGTTGATGGATCACAGCTGTTTTTAAATAACTTTCGGCAAAAGTTGGGTGCATACGAAGTGATTTGTAAAAGGACTTCAAAGATTGGTCAATGTATTTCATTTTCTGAACGGTATCCTTTTCTGCCATTGCTTTCACCAACGATTGTTCGGCGTAATGTCTGTGGTTCTGACAAGATTCTTCTCCTGTTTTTATATCGTTTGAGAAAAGTGTGTAATTGTCTTTCCAAACTTTATTTCGCTCAAAAGTTTTGAAGGAATAACCTAAAAATAGAACGGCACCAAAGCCCCACGCAACAACTGCTTTTCCTTCAAATAAATGTCCGTACTTCTCTTTTATTACAATAAATGCCGCCAATAAAAATCCAAGTACACCCATGTAAAGAAAACGTTCCGCAAAGATTCCACCACGCAAAACGGTGAATGCAAGTGCTGGTGCGATACTCACAAAGAAAAGTGCAAATGGAATTGCTTTTACATCTCTTTTTAAAGTCCATTTAATGGTGTAAAAAGCACCAACAGCAAACAATGCAAGACCGAGAAGTGCGAAAGGATGCCCGAAACTAACCGCTGGAATTTGATTGTAGGAATAGTCGTAACGAAGTGGATGAGGTAAAATCAAAAGTTGAATGCCGAAGGTAAAAAGGTAGAATGCCGTAGGGAAGCGTGTGAATTCATCAGTGTGTGGTGGAACGTAAGGGTAGTTCACAATGTCAATTGGAATGATAGCATCAAGTGAACCTAGCGCAATTCGTTTCTGAAGGAAGAAAACAGCAAACGCAAGAAATACAGGCCAACTTTTCATCAAACTTCCCCCAATTTCATTACGCCCCAAAACGAAATAAAAAACTGGAACAAGTAGCAATCCCGTCAAAGCGGTTTCTTTCGACAACATTCCGAGATATGCAAATACAAAAACGGGAATTAACCAGAGTTTGTTATTGGTTTTCAGGTGTTGGAGCGTTGCAAAAAGAACAATAAATAAATTCAGTGAACTCAAAATTTCATCACGACTTTTAATGTTTGCAACAACCTCAGTGTGAATAGGGTGGGCTAAAAAAAGTAGGGTAATCACCAATGGCATCCATTTGCTGTATTGACTGAATAGTTGATGTAAAACCAAAAACAAAAAAAGACCGCTCAAGGCAAAAATCCAAACATTATTAAAGTGGCTAACATGTGGTGCAGGACCAAAAAACTCATATTCTATCGCGAAGGTGATAAGTGAAAGCGGACGGTAATAACCGAGTTTAACCTCTGAAAACTCCCATAAATCCTGAGTTAAAATTCCTTTAATTCCACTGATTCCTTTCTGAACGTTTAAGTTTTGTTCAATTGCTCCCGTGTCGTCGAGTACATATCCGTGTTTAATGGTGTTTGCATAAAGTAAAAATCCAACAATAAAGACACCTGCCAAAGAAGCCCAAAATTGCCAATTCAACGCACTCGAATCTGAGAATTTAAACCAAGTAGGGAGGTTTTCAACTGTTTTTACAGGATTTGTCGCGGCTTGTTGTTTTATTTTCTTGTTCATGGATTTAAATCGGGTTCACGAAATTGCAGATTTTTTTCTTGATTCAGCAAAAGAATTTGAATTCATCCAATAAGTCCAATCTCAAAAAGATACTAAGCAACAGCATACTTTCAATCATTAAAACGACCCCATCACTGAGGTCGTTTTTTTTTGTAGTAGGCTATATTTCTACAGGAAAAGGATCTTCAAAAGCTACATTGTTATGAAAAGAGGGAATTTCCAAGCCTTTCAACAAGCAATCCTCCAGATTTTTCAGTAGTTCTTCTTTTTCAATATCCTGACCAATAAAGACCAATTCTGTTTGTCGGTCTCCCCAAATACTGTCCCATTTTTGCTCAATATATTCCTTGTTATCAACAAAAGAAGCAAACTGAATTCGTTCGTTAAACGGCATACTAATCCACCAAACACCTGCTCTTTCAATGCGAGAGGAGCCTCCAGCTTGTGAGAAGGAAATCGCATCATTTGGGCGAGAAGCAATCCAAAAAAGACCTTTTGTCCGAATTATTGAAGAAGGGAATTTCTCGGTTAAAAATTTCCAAAAACGTGTGGGATGAAAAGGTTTGTGGGTGCGAAAAACAACGGAGGAAATACCATAATTTTCAGTTTCTGGAGTATGATGATCTAGTTCAAGTTCTCGTTGCCAACCTGCACTTTGTTGTGCTAATTCAAAATCAAAAAGTTTAGTACCAAGGATTTCATTGAGTGGTACATTTCCAAAAGTCGCATTTACAATTTTAGCTGATGGATTCAATTTAAGCAAAAGAGCTTTTAAAACATTCAGTTGTCCAGGACCAATCAAGTCAATTTTGTTGAGAACGATGACATTAGCGAATTCAACTTGATCAGTCAGAAGATTAACAATTGTTCGATTATCACCATCAATATTTGTTAAATCCCTGTCCGTCAAATATTCATCTGAACCAAAATCCTTGAAAAAATTGTAGGCATCAACAACTGTAACCATCGTATCGATGTATGAAAACTCCGACAAATCCACTCCCGTTTCTTCGTCCACAAAAGAGAAAGTTTGTGCTACAGGAACAGGTTCACTAATTCCCGTACTTTCGATTAACAAGTAGTCAAATCGATTTTCTTTTGCGAGTCGTTCAACTTCCAGTAATAAATCCTCGCGAAGCGTACAGCAAATACAGCCGTTGCTCATTTCCACTAACTTTTCCTCTGTTCGTGAAAGTGAACCTTGACTGTTGACTGTCTGAGCGTCAATATTTACCTCACTCATGTCGTTTACAATGACAGCCACTTTCAGTCCTTCTTTGTTTTTAAGAATATGGTTAAGCAAAGTGGTTTTTCCTGCACCGAGGAATCCACTCAGTACGGTAACGGGTAATTTAGTTTTCATTGATGTATTTTTTAAACCAAGTCAATATGTTTTCGGTATGTTCTTGTCCATATAGTTGTAGAAAGCGTTGTGTTTCTCTATCGTTTTTGTCAGACAATTTGGCTATTCTTTGCTCACAATATGGAATGGAAAGTAAAATCCCACAATCCACTTCAATACACTTTCGCCATTCTAAATAATTCTGAGGAACTTGCATAATTTCCTTTTTAGCTGTTTACTTTTTTAAATTTGTGCAAACTTAATAATATTGCAACATTGTTGCATTTAAAATGAAAAGAAAAACTATTCCTACTCAAAGAGTGCTTGATTTGTTCCATTCAACTTCTGTTGCTCTTTCTCCTGCAGAATTGCAAGAGATGACAAAAGGCGAATGTGATCGTGTGACTATTTATCGAATTTTAGAACGCTTACTCGAAGATGGAATTATCCATAAAATTATTGACCCAAAAGGTGGAGTTAAATATGCAAAATGCCAAACTTGTCAACATTCTTCAACACACCAACACAATCACATTCATTTTAGTTGTGATGTTTGCGAAAAAGTAAAATGTATTGAGGACGTTCATTTTCATCTGGGGAATTTGGGGAAATCGGAAGTTAAAGAGGTTTTTTTGACTGTTAAAGGAATTTGCGAAGAGTGTGTTGTTCGATGAAACCTGAAATGATTATGGAAACATAGTCAACCGAAAATCAACACTACTACTACGCCACACTTTGTCGTTTTAAACCCTTACTTTCGAATAAAAATTGAAAGCACATGCAAAAAACAGGCTCCCTACAACGACAACAAGCGATTTTAAAATTTGTGAAAATGCGTCCTTATACGACCTTTGAAGAAATACGTGACAAACTCAACGACGAAGGATTTGACCTTTCTGAACGCACCTTACAACGCGACATTCAACACATTCGAGAAGCGATGTTCATTGATATTCAATACAATCGAGGACGTAACGGTTACTTCATCGACACCGATTCTGACAATTCGTATCTGGAATGGATGCAAATTTTTGAAACGCTCAATCGAACTTCCACCATCAAACAGATTCTTTCTCAAAATCCAGGAAATATTGACGTTATTGATTTTGATAAACCTGCTCACTTAGCGTCTGAGTTCTTCTTTTCAGATGCCCTTCAAGCGATTGTGCAGCGACGAAAAGTGCGCTTCAACTACCAACGTTTTTATGAGGACGAACTCGAAGGCATCACGCTCGAACCGCTTTTACTGAAAGAATATTTGAATCGCTGGTATTTAGTCGGAAAAAATCACGAAGGAAATGTACGCGGTTACGGATTGGAACGCATTGCTGACTTGGTTTTGACGTCAGACACTTTTAAACCAAGTATTAAAAATCCAAAGCAGCTGTATGCCGATGTTGTGGGATTGATTTCTGAAAACGAACGGGAGCGCGTGGTGCTTTCCTACCAAGCCTTTCAGGGGAATTACATCAAAACTCAACCTTTACACGCCACACAAAAAATCTTGGTGGACAACGCCGACGAACTCCGAATAGAAATTTATGTGCGTCCAAATTACGAACTCGAAGAGCAAATCCTGAAACAAGGCGAACGCGTCACCGTCTTAGAACCGCAGTGGTTGCGGAACGAAATCAAAGCGCAATTGAAGAAGGCGTTGGAGGGGTATTGAATTGCAAAAAAATATTTTGCTGTTAGTTTTACGTCACCTTTTGACGGACAAACATGCGATACTTGCCTCAAAAAAAGAAACTATGAATTTCACCGCCATTGATTTTGAAACCGCTCAAGGTTATCGCCACTCGATTTGCCAAGTGGGTTTGGTACATGTTGAAAACGGAATCATCACCCAGGAAATTGATTTTCTCGTTCAACCACCTGATAACTATTATTGGGATAAATTCATCGACATTCACGGCATTAGCCCACAAGACACGAAGAACGAACCCACTTTCGATAAACTTTGGTCGCGCATCGAACCGTTCATCACTGGTCAAAATGTGGTAGCCCACAACGGAATGAATTTCGATTTTCCAGTATTGGAACAAACCTTAGCATTCTACGGAATACAAGCGCCTAACTACCAAAAACACTGCACTTACAGAATCTACAAAGACAACCTCGCCTCACTTTGCCAAGCATACCAAATCCCTCTCAATCACCACGATGCGCTGAGTGACGCGAAGGCTTGTGCGGAGTTGTTTTTGTTATATTTGGGGAGATTAAAATTAAAAACTAATACTCTAAAATTTAAACAATGAAAGATTCTTTCACCTTAAAAGAAATTGCAGATTGGCAATTAAATTCAGACTTCTCTCAAGTTGAATTACCTTCTATACAAAGAGGCTTTGTTTGGAAGCCGAAACAAGTTGAAGATTTATGGGACTCAATTTTAAGAGGATACCCTATAGGGTCATTATTGTTTTCTCGAATGAGTAATAAATTATATCTTATGGACGGACAACAACGTTCAACTTCCATATTTTTAGGGCACTTTAACCCATTCAATCAAAATGATTCTACAAAAGCATGGTCAATTAAAGGTGAACTTCCAGTACTTTGGATTGATATAAAACCAGATTTAACTCCAAGTGGGAGCAAATACTTATTTAGATTAACAACACGTTCCCATCCGTGGGGTTACCAAGCAAGCAATAATGAATCTAAATTAAGTGAATCTGATAGAAGAAAAGCCTTAGAAATATTTCAACAAAATGAAAACAATGTTGGTGGTTATACAACTTTTAAAAATACTACTGTTTTTCCTTTCGATTGTTGCTTTCCAATTCCTCTTAGTTTTTTTTTAGAATCGGAAAGTGCTGAAAATGTGATTTCAAAATGTGAATCCTTTCTTCCAAACTATTTTTCAACAAAAAGAGGTGGTTTTAATCAAAAAACTGAATTTATAGAATTATTAAAGATAGAATTGAAAGAAGATTTAAATAACCTTTTTAATGAAATTGAACTTGTAAAACAGACAATTATTAAATCTAATATTATAGAAGAAAGAGTTTTAAATGAAGAAAATGATTCGGAAAATCCTACACTTTTTGTAAGAATAAATTCAGCGGGAACCACTTTGACTGGAGACGACCTGATATATTCAATTTATAAGGCAACATTTCCAGATGCTAAAAATCTTATAGAGAATATTGGTTTGAATTTTATCGCTCCAACACAAGTGCTTTCAATTGTTTCACGAATAGTTTCATCAAAATTTGAAAACAATAATTTCATCAAAAAGATGAATGTCAGAGATTTCCAACGAAGAATAAAAAACGAAGACTTCAAAAATTCACTCAAATATGCTATTCAATCTGGTAAAATTGCTTCTCTTTTTGAAAGCTCAATCTCAATACTTTCTTGCAAGGAAAACAAACTATTTGATGGCGAAATTCCACCAATTCTCATAAAGCAGTTCATTAAGAGAAATCAGGAATTGTATCTTTTTTTCTTGTACTGGTTGTATATTCATGGTGAAAGTAATTTGGACGACCGTTTGAAACTAAGAATGGTTTCCAAACTTTTATGTTTCTCATGGTTTGGGTTTGATAATTTACCACGCTTATGGACTGAAAGTATTAACAATGAAAATTTTTGGCAAGAACCAATTAACAATCTAATTCGGTGGGATATTTCAACTGGGACTCATTTTTTACTACCTCCAGATTTATTGAGAAAGTATTATGCACAAGAAGAAGTTTTGACAATGTTTAAAACTAATAATGAGCATAAATGGGGATTGCTACCAATAGGAGTTGGCGAAGAAATTATGGCTTATTATGAATCCGTTAAAAATCAAAAATTTGAACTTAATGTGTTCAATAATTTTTTCTGGCAATTCATACCCAATCTTCGCAAACGATGTTAATAAATAGCCTCATAACTCTTTGAATCAAAGAGTTACGAGGCTTTCGGGTTTCACCCAAATGGTGTACTTTTATTCTGCTAAAAAAAATGTACCATG